>OHII01000080.1_pt1 | contig 71649 bp, 70 predicted proteins | sample 1568341 | NCBI WGS metagenome assembly OHII01 (sample SAMEA3879548, study PRJEB24766) | human gut metagenome | biome: human-associated habitat; feature: feces | place: USA | collected 1985/1987
CAAGGTTCATTTGAGCCTTTTTCTTTGGCTCTGTTTTTTCATAACTTATTTGACACTACCAAATTATATATATAATACATTTGTTAACCCTTTACTGCTCCTGTTGCAATTCCGTCTACTACAAACCGCTGACAGAAGAGGAATACAATGATCAGCGGCAGAATTGCGGAAACTGCCGCAGCCATGATCAGGGAGTAATAGCTTCCTGATTCAGAAGCGAATTGCTTCATGCCAAGCTGAATCGTATACAATTCACGGCTGTTTAAGAATACCAGAGGAGCCTGGTAATCATTCCATGTCCATACGAATTTCAGGGTTGCCAGTGTAGCCAGAGATGGCTTGATCATAGGCATAATGATCCTGAAAAAGATAGTTACATGACCTGCACCATCAATCATGGCTGACTCAGACAGGGATTCAGGAATAGCAAGCATTGCCTGACGAAGCAGGAACACGCCGTATACACTGAACGCCAGCATAAGAACCAGACCTGCATGAGAATTGTAAAGTCCGATCTCACGCATGATAATGAACTGTGAAACGATGGTAACCTGAGGCGGAATCATCATGGTTGCAAGGTAAGCCAGGAAGATTTTATCACGTCCCTTAAATTTTACCTTAGAAAAGCCATAAGCGCCCAGAGCAGAAACAAATACCTGAAGAAAGGTTGCTCCCAGTGTTACCTTTATGGTATTTAAGTAATACAGTCCAAAGTTATAGGTACCTCCCCAAACTTCTTTCATATTTTCCACCAGATTCCAACGGGGAGGAATCCACTGAATAGGGAAGTTAAATACATCCGCCTCTACCTTACAGGCAGTAGACATCATCCAGATCAGAGGCAGCACCATGGAAATACCCACTGCCCAGAAAATAGCTGTCAGGATTACTTTTGTAATATTGAGTTTTTTCACCTGTATGCCCCTCCTTACTCATTTGAAAACTTTGCCTGCATCTTCCACTGAACCAGTGTAACAATGAATACCAGTACGAAAAGCGCCCATGCCAGGGTATTGGCATAACCCATTTCAAAGTAATCGAAAGCGGTACGGTATACATAGTAAGCCATAACGGAGCTGGAGCTTCCAGGACCGCCCTGGGTCAGTACACTGATCTGATCGAATACCTTGAAAGAACCGATGATACCCATGATCGTAAGGAAGAATGTCGTAGGGGAGATCAGCGGCACTGTCAATGAGAAGAACTGGCGGATAGAGGAAGCGCCGTCTACCTTTGCCGCCTCATACACATCCTCCGGAAGTCCCTTTAAACCAGCCAGGAATACGATGGAATAGTATCCAACCTGCTGCCATACATATATGATCATGATAGACGGAAGAGACCACTTAAAGTCAGCCAGCCACCCTGGAGGATTGGCGATTCCGATGGAACGGAGAAATTCATTCACAGGTCCGTAACTGGGCTGTAAAAGAACCATCCACACCGTACATACAGCAACAACACTGGCGATATAAGGAATGAAGATCATGGTGCGCACTACGCCGCCGCCATAAATGTATTTGTTGATAATAGTAGCCATTACAAGTCCCAGCGCGATCAGAACAGGAACTGTTACTGCAGTAAATATAATGTTGTTCTTATAGGAATTAAGGAACCATTCATCTGAGAAAAGACGGATATAGTTTGCAAGACCATTAAACTTGATTCCCTCTATACCTTCCATAAAGTTCCAACTTGTAAAACTCAGGCACAGGGAGATCACTACAGGAATAAAGGTAAAAATCAAAAATCCCATAAGACTGGGAAGAATGAATCCCATACCTGTAAAAAAGTCCTTGCGCGCTTTCTTTGATCCTTTTGTATTCATAGGTTAATTCCCCCTTTCTCTCTACAGCCTGGTATCCCAGCGGCCGCAGAATACATTATCATTGCAGGTTCCTTCAAACGCTGCCTCACCGGCTGCCTTTTCAATGGTCTGGCGGATTACTTCTCTGGTTGGGGCATAGGCATTGATAAAGGTTTTAGCCATAGGCACATCCAACAGATGGTTGGTATAATTTAAAGAAATAAATATAGTTGGAAGCTCCTTTACATACCACGGTATCTCTGTGGAATGTCCGATAGACCACTCCAGACGCACATTATTGGCCTGAGCATATCCCTTCATATTGATAAATACAAATACCACATCGTATTTCTTTTTAAACTCTTCTACCTTTCCGATTATCACGGAACGCAGCTCAGTTTCTTTTGTAATGCCATCATCCAATACTAGATCATAATAGCTTTCATGCATGGTGGTTTCATAACCGAACCGCTCCATCTCCTCCTTTACCAGCTGCTTTACAGGATCATGCTGGTTTTTACGTGAAATAGGAGGACTGCTGATTACAAAAGCATATGCTCTCTTATGAGTCTTTGGTGTAACAGGAAGATTGTGCTGAGTATCTTTTACAAGAGTGATACTCTTTTTAGCTGCTTCTGCTGCCATAGCAAGATGTTCTGCACATCCCACAACAGAAAGCCCCTCCTTTTCAGGTATCAGCGTACCCTTCTTCTTCTTTTCGTGAAGCTTTAAAGAAGCCTTTAATCCAAGAATACGGCGCAGCGCATCTGTAAGGCGTTCTTCTGTGATGATTCCATTTCTATAACCATCCATCATGTAGCCAAAATCTTCTTCGATATCATTAAAGAAGAGGAACATATCACAGCCTGCTGCAATTGCTCCGGGCACCTGCTGACTTCTTGGCATAGCAGCTGTCATTCCAGCCATATGGGAGGCATCCGTAAGAACAAGTCCATTAAATCCAAGCTTACCTCTCAGAAGATCCGTGATCAGTTCCGGCGCCAGTGTTGCCGGCATAATATCCTCATCCTTTATACCCGGACGAAGCTTTCTGGAGTATTCCGGCAGCGCAATATGACCCGCCATAATGCTCTGAATTCCGCTGTCGATCATTTCCTTATAAACATGACCGAAAGTAGAATCCCACTCATCACACTCCATTGTATTTACACCCATAACAAGATGCTGATCCAGTTCCTCAATTCCATCGCCTGGGAAATGTTTGCAGCAGACAGCAAGTCCGCTTTCCCTGACACCTCTCACATATGCCTTTGCATTTTTTATTACCAGTTCAGGATCCTTGCCATATGCTCTGGTATTTACGATCGTATTGCGCCAGTTATAAAGAAGATCACAAACCGGGCCAAAATCCCAGTTGCATCCCACAGCTGCAGCTTCTCTTCCGCTCACATATCCTACGCTGTAAGCAGTACTGTCATCATCCGTAGCTCCACATGCCGCCGCCGTGGCTACATACGTTCCTCCGCCGCAGGCTCCGTCACCGCCGTTGTCGCAGTTGCACGCGATTAAAACCGGAATTTTGCTGTGTTCCTGATAAAAACGGTTCTGTTCATAAATCTTTTCTGCCGGCTCATTGCTGTAACGGCATCCTCCGATATGAAAACGATCAAAAATCTCTTTCGTCTCATCAAAATCTTTTTTTCGATCCAGCATAATAAACAGCTGCCCAATTTTTTCTTCATCCGTCATGGATGCAATCGTTTCTTCTACCCAACGGATATCTTCATCTGACAGATAGAATGGTTTCTGTTTCAGATCAACCATATACTCGTACCTCCTTGTGATGTATGTCTGCAGTTCCCCAAAAAACTATTGTTTATATATGCCACTGCCTCTGACCGCCTGACAGGAACTTCGTTCTACCAAAGCCGGTCGAAGTTTTATCCCCCGTTCCTGCTCCTTCAGGGTACGTTCCCGTTTCATACGGATCAAAAGATTAATTGCACGCTTCACATGAAGCTTGTGTGAAATCGACACTGACGTCAGTTCCACTGCAGGAACCACACCGTTGATATCATCAAAACCTATCACTGACATCTGGTCAGGAATCGCTATTCCATATTCCATACATGCCTTGATTACTCCGTTGGCTGTTGCATCACTGGCCGCAATGATGCCATCCGGAAGCGGCTCTCCTCCCGGCCTGAGGCTTTCCCGTATCAGTTCACTTGCCTGTCCATATCCACGATCAAAACTGCTTTTATAGTTTTTATCACTCTCGTAGACCTCAATCTCTGCTCCCCACTGTCTAGCCTCATCCATAATCCCTTCCACCCGGTAACGATGGACCAGACGGTCTTCCTTGATACCAATGCAGAGAATTTTTTTACATCCTCCCCGAATCAGGCGTTCGGCTGCCAGACTTCCACCCTTGCGCTCATCACCGCACACATAGGGAATCGGGCTGTTATCCGGCATTTCATTTAATGAAACGATCGGAACGTACCGCATATACTGATACAGATTTTTGGAGCTCATATCTCCCACAGGATAAAACAGGATCCCCTCCACCTGATTACTGATCAGAAGCTTGAAATATTCCATCTCTGTTTCATAATCCCGAAAACTATTGCAGAGAAGCACCTGATAACCATACTGCTGTGCCTCGCTGGTAAGAAGCACCATCAGCTGTGCATGAAACGGACTGGTAATATCCGGCACCACAATCCCCAGCGTTCTTGTATGACGCATCGTCAATCCGCTGGCAAGTGTACTGGGTACATAGGCCATGCGTTCGCAAATTTCCAATACATGATCTCTGGTTTCCTTCCCAATTCCACCCAAGCCATTAAGCGCTCTGGATACAGTTGCAACTGAAACGCCTGCCTCTTTTGCAACATCTTTGATTGTGATTTTTTTTGACTTCATCGGCTGTCTTTTCACTCCGTTCGTAAACATTTCCCTCGTCATACATAAAGTATAACATAACCTTTCATCCGAAACTATCCGACTATTTTACGATACATTTTGCGTAACTTTGTAAGAAATGCACAAATTTTATGTATATTTTTTATTGCTTTCGTCGAAACTATTTTTGAATTTCCTTGTGTTTTACATTTATTTTTATCATTTTTATCTTTTTTATATGTCCTCAAAAACAATAGGAGGTCATTTTGCACATTCCGCAATGTGATGCACAGCTTATTCTTCCGAACGCGCCGGCAAAAGAACTGCGGCGTTATGTTCAAGGTGAATATATCTATGTCCCTCTCAAACTGGAAAACGGATGCAGCAGCCATATGGTCACAGCCGCTGCATCCGTTTTTTGCAGGTGCAGATATTCCTAAAGTTATCTTACTTTTATGATTTATGAACTGCCGTCCCCTTCCCCAGATTTTTCTCAATCTTCTTTATTACATACAGATAGGAAATGCCTGTAAACAGACCGGCTCCCACCCAGGCGGCAGGATCGCAGGCGCAGGCCAGCCAATAGCTGTGAATATCCATAGCGATCACTGCTACGATCAGGCGGGCTGCCAGCTCTACCACTCCGCCCATCATAGGCAGAAAGCCGTATCCGCAGCCCTGCATGGTATTTCGGAAGATAAAAATAGTGCATAAAGGCACATAAAACAGGGTGCAGATGGTTGTATACGTTCTGGCCCAGGGCATCATAGCCGCCAGATCTACCTCTCCTGAGAAGAACAGGCCCAGACTTAGCCCCAGAGCTGCCGATACGACCACTGCGGATACGATCGAATAGATCACCTCAATGATCAAAGCCGCACGGACTCCCTGGCGAATTCGTCCTGCATCACCTTTTCCGTAATTCTGGCCGCTGTATACAGCCATCGTCTGCCCCATAGCTACCATTCCCTGGGTCAGCAGGCCATGGATTTTTCCGGCTGCCGTGTAGGCGGCCACTGCCTCAGAGCCAAACAGATTAATCGCTGACTGCATCACCATGGTTCCCGAGGAGGTAATGGCAAACTGCAGCGCCATGGGAATCCCCGTAGCCAGCTGATAGCGGGTATCGCCCTTGTGGAATCGCCAGTGGCGCTTTTCCGGCATCAGGGCCGGTACCTTTTTATAGATGTAGACTGCACATAATACAGCAGAAATTGCCTGAGACAGGTTAGTCGCCCAGGCAGCTCCGGCTACTCCCATTTTAAAGTTGATGATCAAGATCAGATCCAGCACTACGTTTAAACAGGCCGACAGCACCAGAAAAACAAGGGGCATACGGCTGTTTCCCACAGCTCTCAGATAGGAAGAAAACAGGTTATAAAATACATTTGCCACCATTCCCAGGCTGATAAGGGAAATGTACTCATAGGCCTGCGCAAAAATGTTTTCCGGCGTATTCATCAGATGCAGCAGGGGGCGCATAAAGAAAAGGCTGGCTGCCGTAAAACCGATGGCGCCGATTAAAGAAAGAAGGATACCGTTTGATACGCTCTGCCTTACCCCATCCATCTTTTTTGCGCCGTAGCGCTGGGAGGTCAGCACGGCAAATCCGGCTGTAATGCCCTGTGCAAAGCCGTTTAATAAAAACATCACGGTTCCCGTTGATCCTACTGCTGCAAGCGCATCCGCACCCACATAGCGCCCCACGATGATAGTATCTGCCATGTTGTAAAGCTGCTGGAAAATATTTCCAATTACAAGAGGCAGTGTAAACATGATCAGAACCCGAAAAGGGCTTCCTTTTGTCATATCCTGTTCCATTGCAGATTTCCTTTCCATTCTTACAGATTTCAGTTATGACATTGTAGCACAGGTATGAATCATTGTCACACATCAAATTAAACGAAATTTATTTTCTAACGCATTAAAATCCGTAATCTCATACAATCATACCATCCATGGATAAGCCCAGAGTTTAAAAACGGCCTGCCGCGCCCAGAACCAGCTTCCACATAATATCCCACATCTGAACCACAACAAAAACAAGGCTTCCGGTGCAGATCAACCTGTTTGCCAGCCCATCCGCAGAAAACAGCCGCAGGCAAACACCTTTTTTATATGGATAAAAAATTTCTACCGGCTTTTTATTTAACAGATCCAAAAACATGTGGGAAAGAAAGCCTGCTGCCACATAGGGGATCAGCGGAGCATACAGAAAGTAAAACGCAGCCATCAAAAACCCCAGTGCCAGGAAAGAATGGGTAAAGCTTCTGTGGGAGGACAGCTTTCCTGCAATGGTTATCACCAGAAAAATCCCAAGTCCAAGAAGCTGCCTGCTCCCCAGATGGGAACCGATATGATCCCAGATTCCGGTGCTCCATTTCCAGTCTAAAAATAAGATCACAGCCCCTAAAAGCAGGGCTGTATTTCTCACGACCCGCGCATCCCGGCAGTAAGTGCTGGACTGTACGTCCAGATCGCAGATCAGTCCACCCAGAGCTCCTCCTAAAAGAGCCTGAAGGCAGCCGCCGATAGTATCAGGGGGCGAGATCAGCACAGCGGCCCCGATCCCGGCTATCATATGTGTTTTTCCCATCATGTCGTATCATCTCCCGTCTTGTCTTTTGTCTAAAAATGGGATCTGGCAAGCCCAGATCCCACATATACGTTCTCTCAATGTCCACAGCAGCCGCTACAGCCGGAACAGCTCCCGGAGCAGCCGCCTGTTCCATTTTTCTTATCCTTCCATAGCTTCCTCAACGCAGCTGCCAGAGAAGCAAATACCAGAAGGCCAGTTACCAGATTCCACGGATTCATTTACATCACTCCCATCAGATTTCCAATGATTTTAACGATCATAGCCGCAATCCACGCAATCCCGCACTGCCACAGTACAACTAAAACCGCCCATTTTCCGCCCAGCTCACGCTTCACAGCGGCAATCGCTGCCACACAAGGCGTATAGAGCAGGCAGAACACCAGAAGGGATGCTGCTGCCAATGTGGTAAGGGCTGTCTCTACCCCGCCTGCAAAGAGGACTTCCAGAGTAGATACCACGCTCTCTTTTGCCATAAAGCCGCTGACAAGAGAGGTAATGATCCGCCAGTCCCCCAGTCCCAGAGGCGCAAACAGCGGAGCCAGCCAGCCGGAAATCACAGCCAGGATACTTCCCGATGAATCCTCTACCAGATTAAACTGGAAGTCAAAGCTCTGCAAAAACCACACAGCCACCGTAGCTATCAGAATTACGGTAAAAGCCCTCTGAAGAAAATCCTTAGCCTTTTCCCATAAAAGCTGGCTTACATTTTTAATCCCCGGCAGACGGTAGTTGGGAAGCTCCATTACAAAAGGAACCGCCTCCCCTTTAAATAAGGTGCTCTTAAATAAGACTGCCGCTAAAATACCCACCAGAATTCCCAGAATATAAAGGCCTGTCATAATAAGGCCGCCATGTCCCGGAAAAAAGGCGCTGACAAAAAAGGCATAGATTGGAAGCTTTGCCGTACAGCTCATAAAGGGTGTTAAGAGAATGGTCATCTTACGGTCCCTTTCGCTTGGAAGCGTCCGGGTCGCCATCACTGCAGGAACAGTACAGCCAAAACCGATGAGCATAGGCACGATACTCCGGCCGGAAAGGCCGATCTTTCGCAGCAGCTTATCCATAAAGAAGGCAACTCTTGCAATATATCCGCTGTCTTCCATCATGGACAGGAAAAAGAACAGCGTTACAATAATCGGAAGGAAGGAAAGCACAGAACCTACTCCGGAAAAGATACCGTCAATCACAAGGCCGTGAAGAACCGTATTTACATGAGCTGCTGTAAGAGCTCCGTCCACCCACTCTGTCAGAGCCGTGATGCCTATTTCCAGAATCCCCTGAAGCCATGCTCCGATCACATTAAAGGTCAGGTAAAAGACCGCAGCCATAATTCCGATAAAACAGGGGATCGCCGTATACTTTCCAGTCAGAACCTGATCAATTCTCCGGCTTCTGATATGCTCCCTGCTCTCTCTTGGCTTTACCACGGTTTTTTCGCAGATCCGTTCAATAAAGGAAAAACGCATATCCGCCATGGCTGCGCTGCGGTCAAGCCCCCGTTCCTTTTCCATCTGTAAAATGATGTGCTCTAAGGTTTCCTCTTCGTTCTGATCCAGCTTTAACTGCTTTAAAATCAGCGTATCGCCTTCGATCAGCTTAGAGGCTGCAAATCGCAGCGGGATTCCCGCGCTCTTTGCATGATCCTCAATGAGATGGCAGACCGCATGGATGCCTCTGTGCACGGCTCCGCCAAATTCATTTTCATCACAAAAATCCTGACGCCCCGGACGTTCCTGATATCTGGCAATGTGAATTGCATGCTTTACCAGCTCATCCACACCCTGATTTTTTGCCGCAGAAATCGGTACTACCGGAACTCCCAGCATGGCTTCAATCCCGTTTACATCAATGGTGCCTCCGTTTCCTGTGATCTCATCCATCATATTTAAGGCAATTACCATGGGAACATCCATTTCCAGAAGCTGCATGGTAAGATACAGGTTGCGTTCAATATTGGTAGCGTCTACAATATTGATGATCGCCTTCGGCCTGTCCTCCAGCACAAAGTTTCTGGATACGATCTCCTCATTTGTATAGGGAGACATAGAATAAATACCCGGAAGATCCGTGATCCGCGTATTGGCATACCCCCTGATGGGGCCATCCTTACGGTCTACCGTAACGCCGGGGAAATTCCCCACATGCTGATTGGCTCCGGTAAGCTGGTTAAACAGAGTGGTTTTACCACAGTTCTGGTTGCCTACCAGGGCATATGTAAGAATTTCACCCTCAGGAAGGGGATTTCCCTCTCCCTTCACATGATATTTTCCATCCTCTCCCAGGCCGGGATGAACACTGTTGTTAATATTTTTTGCCCCCTCATGGCTGCGGGTACGGACGTCAATGGGTTCAATCTCGATCTGATCCGCATCATCCAGGCGCAGAGTCAGCTCATAACCGTGGATCTGCAGCTGCATGGGATCTCCCATGGGCGCCAGCTTCACAGCCGTTACCTCTGCTCCCGGTATCACCCCCATATCCAAAAAATGCTGGCGCAGGGCGCCTTCCCCGCCAACTGCCTTTATGACAGCACTCTTTCCTATTTCCAAATGCTTCAGTGTCATTTTTCTTTGTCCTTTCTCATACTCTGAAACGACGTTCATCTGTATTCTTGCAAAGTTAGTTTATGATAATTTTTATCATTTGTCAAGCATGCTTTGTTTAAGCTAACTATAAATCGAATCATTTTACTGCTTCTTTCCCCCACCGATCAGATCATAGCTTTCCCCTATCATCCTCTTTATGATTTCATCCGGAATCCTCCCGTCCAAAGGAATTGAATTCCAGTGCTCCTTATTTTGATGGTATCCCGGCTGTATGGAAGGGTATGCCTTTCTCCAAAATTCTCTCCATTGAGGATCAACCTTTACATTCACCCACATAGTCCCATTTCTCTCATACGTCCAGGCAAAGGCTTTACGATTCTTTTTATATCTAAGAAGTACCCAGTTCGGATCGTGAAACGGCGTATCTATATACACATCCTGAAAGGTCATTCCATAATCTAATACCTCTCTGCGTTCTTTCATGTGAAATCTTCTTTTCTCCTTCCCTTTTCTGCAAAACAAACACTCTGCCAAAAGCATACAGCAAAGCAGAAGATTCCGCCAGCCACAGAATCTTCTGCCAAAATCACTCCGCTTATAAATAATCTGTTTCCATCTGATTATAAATTTCTTCCAACTCTGCCGCAATCCGCCGGATGATTCCCGGCTCAAAGGGGGAATCCAGACCTGCATCCTTTAACATACAGGTAAAAAAGTCTGAAGCACTGGCTTCGCAAAACGCCAGATAGCTTTTCCAGGCTGCTCTGTAGTCCTTTTGCATCCAGATCTTATACTGAAAGGCATTCGTCTGAGCAATTACATAATCAATATAATAAAATGGGAAGCTGTAAATATGGTGCTGGCGCTGCCAGAAGCCGCCTTCTGCATAAAAGGAAGATTCCTCCTCATATGTCAGGTGAGGTTTGTACTGCTTTTCTAATTTTTTCCAGATATCCTTTCGCTCTGCCGGAGTCATTTCCGGATGATCGTATACAATGTGCTGAAATTCATCTACCATACTGCCATAGGGAATAAATACTACCGCATCCTCCAGCTGGGATTTTAAGAAATCCCCGGCCCTGCTGCCGAAGAACTGCTCCATCCATGGATTCGTAAAAAACTCCATAGACATGGAATGGGTTTCTGCCGTTTCCATCGTAATATCGGAATGCTCCATAATAGGATCTTTTCCTGAAATATACCCCTGGAATGCATGGCCGCACTCATGGGTCACTACATCCACATCCCCGGCGGTTCCGTTAAAGTTGGCGAAAATAAAGGGAGCCTGATAATCCGGCAGATAGGTCATATAGCCTCCCACCTGCTTATGGGGACGGGCGAATACATCAAACAGATCCCTTTCCATCATAAAGTCGAAAAATTCTCTGGTTTCAGGGGATAATTCCTCATACATTTTCTGCCCGCTCTTTAAGATTTCCTCCGGGGTTCCCGTTGGTTTGGGACTTCCCTCCGGAAAGCTTAAGCCCTCGTCCATGTGGTACAAGGTGTCAAGACCCAGACGCTTCCTGCGGTTTTCCCACATTTTTTCCGCAAAGGGCACCCAGTCCTTTTTGATCTGATCCCGGAACTGCTCTACCTCTTTTCTTCCGTAGCTGTTGCGGTTCATACGGCAGTAGCCCAGATCTGTATAGGTCTCAAAGCCGAGCTTCTTTGCCTGCGCCGTACGGTTTTTTACCAGCTTATCATACAGTTCATCCAGCTGGTCTGCAATCCCCTCATAAAACGCATTCACCTTTGCAGCCGCCTTTTTCCGGATTTCCCGATCCTCATGGTTTAAATATGGCGTCATCATGGAAAGATTAAGGAGCTTTCCCTCCCAGTCAAGCTTTGCACTGGCAAGCAGCTTTTCATATTCCGTCACCAGCGCATTTTCCTCCTGCATTAGAGGGATCACTGCCTCGCTTACTGACCTGGCGGCAAGTTCGATGTTTTTAAATGCAGGACCGCCGATGACCGCTTCCAGCTCTCTGCGATATGGAGAATTAAAGAGCAGCTTTTTATACTGCACCTCCTGGTTGGAAAATGCAGGCAGTTCCTGATCGTAATACGTTTTCTCTTCCTCATAAAAGGGATCTGTGGTATCAATACTGTGACGGATTTCCGCCAGAGTCGCCTGGGTTTTGATGCGGCCCATCAGCTTATAATAGCGTCTGTGGACCTCCATCTGTTCCTGAGGCGTACCGGCTTCCTGAAAAGCCTTTATAATAGAGGAAAGCTCCTCTTTGGCAGCATCAAAATCAATCCGTTCATAGGGCATTTCACTGAATTTCATGTTGGGTTCCTCCTGTATATGAATAGTATGGATCATTTTTATTTTATCATTCCTGTCAGCTTCCAGCCGAATCCTTTGAAACAGGCATAACCACCGGCCAGTGAAGCCCCCTCTGATTGGAAAAACCATAATCTGCCTTTTCCCTGTATTCCGGCGCCTCTACGCCTGTCAGTTTTCCGTCCAAAATCCAGTTTACATCTTCTCCGTACAGCTGCTGTATCAGTTCCTTTTCCAGCGCTTCCTGTATCTGCCTTACCTCAGACCTTCCTGACAGATCCTTCATTTCCATTGGGTCCTGTTCAAGATCAAAGAGCTGAATCCTGTTTCCCCATGGATAATAAATGAGTTTAAAGCGTCCGTCATGGATCATGCGCGTAGCTCTTGGCCCCTCGCTTATTTCTCCAAACAGAACCTGACGCTTTCTCTCACCAAACAGGTTTTCCCCTTCTGACGTATCCGGCACCGGAATTTTGCAGAATTCCAGAAGGGTAGGCATAATATCCTCCAGACAGGCCAGACGCGTATCCTTCTTTCCCCTCAGGGAAGCTACAGGCTTTCCTGAAAAGAGCAGCGGTATATGGGATGAATTTTCATAAAAACTGCGTTTCCCCGCCATCTTATGCTGGAACAGCATTTCCCCATGGTCGCTGGCAAACACAATCAGTGTATTATCCAGTATTCCATTTTCCCTCAGCGCTCCCAGTACCAGACGAATCTGATGATCAATCAGAGTACACTGGGCAAAATAGGCTTTCTTTGCCAGCTTTATCTCTCTGTCGCTGTAATGCCTGCCGGATTCTGTCATTTCCTTCATGATAAAGCTGTCGTCAACCCAGTCTCCTGCTGGCGGCAGAGTAATATCCTCGTCTTTATACATATCCAGATATTCCTTCAGCGGAACCAGCGGCGGATGTGGAAACTGATAGGACAGATAAAAGAAGGAAGGACGTGTAGGATCTCTCCTTTGAATCTGCCGCACCATCTGTGCCGTAGTCCACACGGTAGGATGCATCCGTCTTTCAAGGGGCCATGGAGTCGTATAATATGTATTATTTCCCATAGCATGAGAAAACTCCTGCCCTACCGCTCCGTTTTCCGCCAGCCATATCTGATAATCGTCCAGAACGCCAAATTCATAGCGTCCCTCTTCCTGAAGAATCACCTCATTAAAACCAATACGGTTTCTCTGGGGATACACATGAAGCTTTCCCACTGCCACAGTCTGATATCCGGCATCTGAAAATGCCTGGGCCAGTGTTTTCGCTTCCGGCATCTTCATCCGGTCGCTGTATACCCTGTCACCATGGCTTCTGGGGCTCATACCTGTCATCAGACTCCGTCTGGCCGGTATACATACCGGACAGGTGCTGTAGCAGTTTGTATAAATCACCCCGTCTCTTGCCAGCTGGTCAATGGTGGGAGTCATAATTTCACTGCACCCTCTATACCCCATAAAATTCTGAGACCATTGATCTGTCTGTATAAAAAGTACGTTATATCTCTGATTGTCCATGCCCTTCTCCTTTCGAGTGCTGCTTCCCCCTGTAAAAGCGTCTGTCAGTGAAAGCCCGCCGGATTCTGACTCCCGCGGGCTTTCGTCATCGTTTCTATCCCTGCTTCGGCTGCTTATTTCACAGCGCCGATCAGTTCTTTTATATCATCTATTCCGTGGCGTTCCATATATGCCCGGATACCGTCTACGGTTTCCACAGTTGCATATGGATTGTGGAAATTGGCTGTTCCAATGGCTACAGCTGTAGCTCCTGCCAGGATAAACTCCAGAGCGTCGGCTGCATTGGCAATGCCTCCCATTCCAATGATAGGGAGCTTCACTGCATTGGCAGCCTGATATACCATGCGCACTGCCACCGGCTTGATGGCAGGGCCGGAAAGGCCGCCTGTTTTGTTTGCTACTGCAAAGGTCTGGCGCTCCACATCAATCTTCATGCCTGTTATGGTATTGATCAGGGAAATGGCATCTGCACCGCCTGCCTCGGCAGCCTTTGCCATCACGGTAATGTCCGTAACATTGGGGCTGAGCTTCATGATGATCGGCTGCTTTGCGTGGGCCTTTACGGCCTTTGTGATAGCCTCAACCGCCTTTGGATCCTGTCCGAAGGCGATTCCTCCCTCTTTTACATTAGGGCAGGAAATATTGATCTCCAACATATCCACCGGCTCGTCTCCCAGGCGCTCCACCACATCAATGTAGTCCTCTGTAGAACGGCCGCAGACGTTTACAATGATCTTTGTGTCGTATTTCTTTAAAAATGGAATGTCGCGTTTTGCAAATACGTCAATTCCCGGATTCTGCAGGCCGATGGCATTGATCATGCCGCCGTAGGTCTCAGCGATCCTTGGTGTGGGGTTTCCGGGCCAGGGCACGTTTGCCACGCCCTTGGTCACAACGGCTCCCAGACGGTTTAAATCTACAAATTCACTGTATTCCATACCGGAACCAAAGGTTCCGGAAGCTTCCATCACCGGATTTTTAAATTCTACGCCGGCGATATTTACACTCATATTCACAGGGCCGTCCTCCTTTACAGATCAATCTCATCTGCCAGGAATACGGGGCCGTCCTTGCAGATGCGCTTGTTGTGTACCTGGGAATGTTCATCCTTTTCCTTTGACTGGCAGACACAGGCCAGACAAGCGCCCACGCCGCAGGCCATCTTTTCTTCCAGGGAAATCCAGCACTGGATGCCATGCTCTGCTGCATATGTTTTTAAGGCGCGGAGCATGGGAGTTGGGCCGCAGGCATAGATCACATCTGCGGTCAGTGCATGTTCACGGATCGCGTCCAGCACATTTCCCTTTGTGCCGCGGCTTCCGTCCTCTGTAGCCGTGTAAACCGGGCCGTAAGCCTCAAATTCATCCTTTAAAAACTGCTGGCTGTCACGATAGCCGATCACAGACTGAACCATCTCAGAGCCGTTCAGGGCGCTTAACTCCTTTGCAAGCTGCAGCATGGGAGGAATGCCGATACCGCCGCCGATGAGGAAGGCCTTCTTCCCTTCCAGAAGAGGGAAGCCATTTCCCAGAGGGCCCAGGATATCAACGGTATCTCCCGCCTTCAGAGCGGAAAACTCCTCTGTCCCTGCTCCTGCCACTCTGTATACCAGACGCAGTTGTCCAGACTCTTTATCGATGCCGCAGAGACTGATGGGTCTTGGAAGCAGACGGGAACCGTCCTTTGAATAAACGGACACGAACTGTCCTGCTGCCGCCTGGGATGCAATCTCATCAGCCTGCAGCCTTAAATCATAAATGCCTTCAGCCAGCTGTTCCTGTGAAACAACTGCGGCTGTCATTTTTAACTTTGCCATGAAACTTTCTCCTATTTCCTGTTTTCGCTCAAACGCCGGAATTTATCTTACAGTACGCTGTTGATATCAGCTGCCATATCAATCACAGCCTGTCTGGATGCCTCGGCAAAATTCTCAGCGCCGAACTTCTTATACTTCTCCTGCTTATAGGCTGCGATAATGCCCCTGGAGGAATTTACGATAGCTCCTAAGCCGTCCTTGTTAAAGCAGTGCTTTAAGTCCTCAGCCGTACCGCCCTGAGCGCCGTATCCCGGTACCAGGAAATAGGTATGAGGCATCAGGTTTCTTAAAATGCGGCTCATCTCCGGATAGGTTGCGCCTACCACTGCGCCTACATTGCTGTATTCGCCGTCCATGGAAGCATTGCCCCACTCTACCACCTTCTCTGCCACCCACTCATACAGCGGACGGCCATCGATCAGGCGGTCCTGGAACTCGCCGCTGGAAGGATTGGAGGTCTTAACCAGAACAAAAAGACCTCTGTCATGGCTATTGCATACATCTACAAATGGCTTCACGCCGTCTGTTCCAAGATATGGATTTACGGTAAGAAAATCTGTATCAAAGGCGCTGTAGGTCTTGGAACCCACCTGTACGCTGCCGATATGACCGGCGGCATAAGCAGCAGAAGTAGAGCCGATATCGCCTCTCTTTGCATCGCCGATTACAACCAGTCCCTTTTCCTTACAGTAATCTACGGTTCTCTTATAAACCTTTAAGCCCTCAATACCGAACTGCTCGTACATGGCAATCTGCGGCTTTACAGACGGAATCAGATCAAAGGTATGATCTACGATTTCCTTATTAAACTGCCAGATCGCCTCTGCCGCTCCCTCTAAGGTCTCGCCGTACTGCTCAAAGGCTGCTGCCTGAATATGCTCCGGAACATAGGAAAGCATAGGGTCTAAGCCTACGCAGATCGGAGCCTTGGTTTTCTGTATTTTTTCAATTAACTGACGGATCATAATATCCTCCTCTTATCTTGTGATATGTTATAATTCTATCACAGTTTTTACCGTCTGAACAGTACCCATTTTCCCCGAAACCCGTATGCAGTGGCGCTTACTTTTTCTCTCTCATCATCACCACTGCAGACGAAGTTTCTCCTCCCCGATGCACCGTAACATGGGCCCGTCTCACACAGGTGCTGTCAAAGCCGTCCTCTGTATTGCTGTTGGGGAAAATAAAATTTTTGCCGCTGGATGTAACGGTCAGCCGGAGGCTGTGCCCCGGAAGGAGGGTATTTGATATCTTTGTCGTGCGAATGGTGATATCATAAATCCGGCCCGGCTCCAGATACTCGGCTTTTTCAAAGCCATTTCTGTATTTTGCTCCCAGAACGCCGTCTGCCAGCTTGATGGAGCGGCCGGTTTCATCCACATCCGTAATCCGCACCATAAAATCCGTATCCGGACAGTCGCAGGAAACATACAGCTTCACTGCCAGTTCTCCTGTAACGGTAAAGGCTTCTTCAAATGGCTTTGTGGTATAGGAAAGCATATCTTCCCGCTGTTCCACCGCCGTATAATCCTCCGGAACCTCCAGTTCATTTTCTGACATATCGATAACATGGATGGAAGGGTCTTCGGGATCATAAAGATAGGAATCCTTCCCCCTGATTTCAGGAGCCTCAAAATACAGGTCTCCCCGGCCGCAGGCAATTCCAGTTCCGGCAGCCGCACCATCCGTCTCTCCCCCCAGATAAAGAAGCGTCTGCTCTGTATCCGCAGGCGGCCAGCTTTCTCCCATCTTCCATCTGTTCTCACCTACGGTATAGTACTCCAGAGACGGGGTCTTCTCAATGCCGTTTTCTGCATCCTTTAAAAAATGCTCCAGCCACTTCATGCAGAGGATATCCATATCATAGCGCAGGGCATCCGGGCCCATATGGACGCCGTGAAGGTCATAGTCTGCATTTCCGCTGTGCTTCCAGGGGCCAAGCACAGCCTTCCAGGTTCCCTCCGGCCAGTCCTTTACCAGCTCCAGAGCCTCGGTCGTACCCATTCCATTATCATCAAACCAGCCGGACATGATCAGAACCGGAACCGGTCCGCCTTTATAATTCAGCTGCCAGTTCCCCTTTTTCCAAAAAGCGTCCTGGTCTTTATGCTTCAGCCATTCAGTCAAAAAAGGCAGTTCCCGACCCAGAGCCCTTTTCGGGATGTCTGCAATGGGCCGGATATCCAGAATCTCATCCCAGTTATCCTGCACCATCAGATCCGGCCGCATCCTCTGCTCCGACACGGAAAAACACCAGGCCAGCATACCGGAATCAAAGCAGCCGCCCCGTCTGGGAAGGTCTATAAAAGCACTTCCGGCACACACACTGGAAAGCATGGCCTTCAGATGGGGATTTCCGCTGGCAGCCGCTGCCCACTGGACGTATCCCAGATAGGAGCCTCCGGTCATTCCCACCTTCCCGTCGCTCCAGGGCTGTGCGGCGATCCAGTTTAAGGTATCGTCACCGTCCTCGATCTCATAATACTGAGGCATCCATTCTCCGGTACTATCCTCCCGTCCTCTTACATCCTGAATTACCACCGCATAGCCTCTCTGAACAAAGCGGAAATACCCTTCTGCTCCCCGTTTTTTTCCGTAAGGAGTACGGATGAGAACGGTGGGAAACCGCTGTCCCTCTGAGGGCAGATACACATCCGAAGCCAGCCTTTCCCCATCTCTGGTCTTTACAAAATCTGTTCCCAGAAAGCGGACGCCAAAACACCTTCTGTCGGGATACACTTCATCCCAGGCTCTAAGAATGGTCCTCTCTTCCATGCCTTCCCTTACCAGAACGGCTGTATAATCACGGCCGCTCATTAAAACGGCCCAGATTTTTCCATTTTCATAGAAAAGGTCCGTAGGGAATTTTTTATCTCTCTGGATATAGGCTTCTCCCCGGCGATCTGTAAAACGCGCTCCATCCAGAATAAAGGTTTCCTGCTTCTGTGCTATTTTCTCCTCATAAGCCGCCTTCTTTTCAAAAAGATAAGCAATACTGCGGCTGCACAGCTTCTGCAAAAACTCATTTTCTTTTTCCCCGAACGGCTTTTCTTCACCAAGACGCCCTGTTTCCATATTCAGGACTTGAGCCGTCAGAGTTTCCTTTTCTTCCCGAAATTTTGCATAAAGAATACCGGAAAAATAAAAGTTCCAGATCATATTTTATCAGCCTCCTATCATCACATCCAAAATCCCGTCACCGTCAAAAAACCAATCACCACCGGCGGCACCAAAAGGGCCGGGAGCAGATTCAGCGTACGGATCTGCTTGATCCCTAAAATCCCCAGACCGCTGCTTAGGATCAGGATTCCGCCTACCAGGCTGATCTCCGTCATCAGCGCATCTGTGATAAAGGGCTCAATGAGTCCTGCCAGCAGATAGATGCTCCCCTGCCAGCAAAACAGTACAGCCGCCGCAATGGCGATGCCGAAACCAAAGGTAGAGCTGAGCACCGTAGAGGTGATGCCGTCCAAAATGGCATTGGTATATAAAAAGGTATTGTCACCCAGAAGGGCGCTCTGCATGGGGCCAAGAATCGAAAGAGTACCGGCACAGAACAGCAAAATCGCGGTGGAAAGTCCCTGGGACAGATTGGAGCCGCCGGAAAGCTTTCCCACCACCCGGTCAAAGGCGGATGCCAGATCCAGCCTTGTTCCGATCAGCCCTCCTATGGCCAGACTTACAATAAACAGTACATGATACTCTGATTTTGGCATGGCTTCTACAATGGAATTGATCCCCAGAGCCGTGGCTGCCAGCCCCATGGAATCCATCATTACAGTTTTATATTTTTCCCCGATCCCCTTTTTTAAGGTGCTTCCTGCCACGCTTCCTGCAAGGATCGCGCCGGCATTGGCAATGGTTCCTAACATCGTTCATCCTCCTGTTTAAAAACTGATCCGGTCTGTTAAATGACCTTTTTCCCCATCCATTTTCCTGATAAATACCAGATAAAGGAAATCAGGTAATTGGCCGCCCAGCCCATGGGTACGGCATACCATACTGCAGCCACACCCCAGACAGGTGCCAAAAGGAAGGCCGCAGACACACGAATCCCCAGATTAACCAGATTGGCAATGGTAAATACGATCATATCTCCTGCACCGCGCAGAACGCCGTCCGTACAGGCCTTTAAGCCGATCAGTGCGAAAAACCAGCCAATAAAGGACAGATATCCCGTTCCTGTCACATAGGCCTCCGAGGTCATATCGCCTCCCAGAAACGCTGCAATGATCGGCCCGTTCCACAGATTCACTATGACTGCGATAATCACAGCAAAGGCAGCGATCATCCCATAGCCGGAACGATATCCCATTTTCACCCGGTCCATCCGGCCCGCGCCGATATTCTGTGCTGTAAAGGTAGCCACTGCATTTCCAACTGCGATCATAGGCACGATACAGATGGACTCAATGCGCCCTCCTGCAGAATATCCGGCCAGAGCGCCGGAACCGAATCCATTGACAACAGACTGGACTAACAGCATGCCAATGGATACAATGGACTGCTGAAGGATAGACGGAAGGGCAATTTTCGTACCGTTTTCCAGCATTCCTGTATCATACCGTCTGAATGCATCCGACGGATATTCCTTCAATTTGCGCACCAAAAGCCACAGAGAGATCAGCGCGGAAACTCCCTGCGAAAACACAGTAGCCGCTGCCGCTCCGTCTACCCCCATTCCCAACACAGTAATGGAAAAAATATCCAATCCCACATTAAGAAGGGAAGAAAAGATCAGCAGATACAGTGGCGTCTTTGAATCCCCCATAGCATTAAACATAGCTGCCAGTACATTGTACATAAAAAGAAAGGGGAGACCCAGAAAATAAATCCCCAGGTACAATTTTGCCTGCTCCATAATATTTTCAGGAGTCTGCAGCGCCCTCAGAAAGGTATCATTTAAAAGAAAGCCCGTTCCCCCAAGTATGATACTGACAAGTAAAAATGTAATTAAGGCGGTAGAAATAGATGTTTTCAGCCGGGTATAGTCCCTGGCTCCCAGATACTGAGAGGTCAGAACCGATGCTCCGTTTCCTCCGCCAATGGCAATCATAATAAATACGTTTGTAAGAGCATAGGATGCTCCCACAGCCGCCAGAGCCTCCTGCCCCAGATAATTTCCTACGATCATGGAATCCGCCATATTGTAAAACTGCTGAAACAGATTTCCAAGGATCAGAGGAACGGCAAAGAAAAACAGCCGGATCCCCGGTGCTCCCGCAGTCAGGTCTTTTGTCCTTTTCCCTTCTTTTGTCATTTCATGCATACCTCAAACTCATCTAAAAGCTCTTCAAAAAACTCCAGCGCCTGCTCAATGGGCCTGCTCTGGGACATATCCACGCCGCAAAGCTTTAAAAGCTCCACCGGCTCCATACTGCAGCCGCCGCTTAAAAACCGTTTATAACCTTCTAAGATCCCCGGCTCTCCTTCCATGATCCGGCGGCTGATGGCAATGGCGGCCGAAAAACCAGTGGCATACTGATAAACGTAAAAAGGAGTGTAGAAATGAGGAATACGCTCCCACTCATAGCTGATTTCCGGATCTGAAACCATATCCGGCCCAAAATAGTCCTCATTTAATTTCCCGTAAATCCCGCAGAGGGCTTCCGAAGTCAGGCTCTCTCCTGATGCTCCCATCTCATGAACCTTCTGCTCAAACTCCGCAAACATGGTCTGGCGGAACAGAGTGGTCCGGAAGCTTTCCAGAAAATGATTTAAAAGATAAGCCCGTTCCTTCTTGTCCGTACACTTCCCAAGCAGATGGCGGATCAAAAGAGCCTCATTGCAGGTGGATGCCACCTCTGCCACAAAAATCTTATATCCAGCATAAATGTAGGGCTGGCTTTCATTGGAATACCAGGTGTGAATGGCATGTCCCATCTCATGAGCCAGGGTAAAAACATCCTTTAAGGTGCCGTGAAAATTTAAGAGCACATAGGGATGACAGCCATAAATCCCCCAGGAATAGGCCCCGCTTCTCTTTCCTTCATTTTCATATACATCGATCCAGCGGTTCCCAAAGCCCTCCTCAAGCAGGGACAGATACTCCTTTCCCATGGGAGCCAGCCCCTCTTTTACCATTTTCTTTGCCTCTTCAAAGGTATAATGTTTATCTGCCTCGGACACCAGCGGAACATAGACGTCATACATATGAAGCTCGTTTAATTTAAGAAGCTTTTTTCGCAGGGAAATATAGCGGTGAAGCACAGGAAGTCCCTTCCTTACAGATGAGATCAGACGGTCATATACCGCCTCCGGCACTTCATTTGCACTGAGAAAATATTCCCGGCTGGAACTGTATTTTCTGGCTTTTGCATAAAATACAGCCTGCTTTACATTCGCCCCAAAGGCGGCTGCCAGTGTGTTGGAATATTGCCTGTATACACCATACAGACTTTGAAATGCTTCCCTGCGGATCCTGCGATCCGGATGCTCCATCAGGGAAATATAGGTTCCATGGGTTACAGAAATCTCTCTCCCATCCGTTCCTCTAATGGACGGGAAACGTACATCTGCATTGTTAAACATACGAAAGACCTGACTGCCTCCCTGTGTGGCATCCTGAGCAGCAGCTAAAAGAGCTTCCATCTCATCTGACAGCGTATGATCCTTTCTCTTGATCAGCTGGCTTAACAGCCTGTCATAGAGTACAAGTCCATTTCCCGATTTTCGAAACGCATCCATCTGCTCATCCGGAATGGCCAGAATCTCCGGCACCATATAGGAAGACAGTTCTGCAGCCCGAACGGAAAGGCTCTGAGCCCTTGAAACCATATCCTGATACTGCTGTCCGGCCGTATCTTCATCGGAACGCATCCTGGCGTATACATACAGCCGTTCTATCTTCTGTGAAATATCATCGTCAAATTTCAGTCCCTCTAAAAGCCGTTGTGCCGACTGTCCCAGTGTTCCCTTAAACTCCTGATAGCGGTCTGCTTCCCTGGATACTTCTTCATACAGCCGTTCCCAGGTCTCCTGGTTCTCTATCATGTCCTCCAGCCTCCAGGCAGCTTCCTCTGGAATCTCATTTCTCTTTCTCGTCATAAGGCCTTCTGGCTCCTTCCTTTGCAAAATCATTCCTTATTCTATCACATATCTTAACGAAAATGTCAGAAATTATTATAAAAAAGTCAAAAGAAAGTCACCGATTTTGTAATATCTATCCGTTATAATCATATATGAAAAAAGAAAAACAAACTCAAAAGGAGATTTTAATTATGAAAAAGAGATTTATCACCACAGCAGCAATGGCAGCCGTTACAGCAGCAATGTTATTAAACGGATGCGGCAGCACTCAGACCAGCACCTCTTCTGCACCGCAGACAGAAACTGAAAGTTCTTCTGCCGAAACAACCCCCGAAACAACAGCGCCTGAGACAACCGAAGGCGAAACAGAAGCACAGGCAGAGGACGTAATCCACACAGAGGCTGTTTATGTAAAGGACAGTGAATTTGCCACTGAAGGAACACTGGTATTCCACAATGATACAATGGGCGATTTTATCTGCCACATCAGTGATTTCACCGTTTTACCCGAGGAATTAAAGGACGGTGAAACCTATGTGGTAAGCCATTCCATGGTTATGGCTATGTCTTTCCCAGGCCAGCTTCCTCAGGTATATTCCATCCGCACCACGGACGATACCTATCAGGATTCCGTCGGCACAGTAATGGCGGTTGAGGAAGAAAGTATCCTTTTTGAACGTATGGATGGTTCTCAGTTTATGATCAATAAGGACAGCTTAGGAGACACAGAAGTAAAAGAAGGTGATCTGTGCGTGGTAAGCCATACAGAAATGATGACCCGCTCCATGCCCGGAACCTATACAGAAGTAAATCGTGTAGACGTGCTTCCTCAGGCAGAGGAAGAAGCCGCAGAGGTTCCTGCCGAGACGCTTACAGAAGCAATCGAAATCGAATCCTCAAAAGCGGAATAATTCAATTTCTGAATAACTCAAATACCTCCCTGGTTCACAGATTTGTTCCGTCGGTGAATCAGGGAGGTATTTTATTGTTATTTTCTTAACGATATACTTGAAAATCCTTCAAAAACCTTGCATTTTTATAAATATATGATAAAATCCCTAGCGAATCCTGCCAAAAGCCAGACCTGTCCAAAGGGCTCTGCGTCTGGATTCCGGCAGCAAAAAGGGAGGATCTATCATGTCAGCAGCCAGTATTAAAGCTTTCCTTAAACGGAAAAATGTAAACATCACCGTCCAGACATACCTCATTGATGCCCTTGGAGCAATGGCCTTCGGTCTTTTTGCTTCCCTTCTCATCGGCACCATTTTCGGTACGCTGGGTGAACAGTTCCATATTGAAACTTTTAATGTAATCGCAGAATATGCCAAAAGCGCCACCGGAGCGGCTCTGGGTATTGCCATTGCCCACGCGTTAAAAGCGCCCCAGCTGGTGCTTTTTTCCGCCGCAACGGTAGGTATTGCCGGAAATGCCCTTGGCGGCCCTGTAGGCGCCCTGGTTGCCACAATTATAGCCGCAGAGCTGGGTAAAATCGTGTCTAAGGAAACACGGCTGGATATTCTGGTTACCCCGGGCGTCACCATTATCTTTGGCGTACTGGTCGCTCAGTTTGTAGGCCCCGGAGTTGCGGGCTTTATGAACTGGTTCGGCAATCTTGTAAAGACGGCCACAGAAATGCAGCCTTTTATCATGGGCATCCTTGTCTCCGCTCTGATCGGTATTGCCCTTACGCTTCCCATCAGCAGCGCTGCTATCTGTATCGCCCTTTCTTTGGACGGTCTGGCCGGCGGCGCCGCTACCGCAGGCTGCTGCGCCCAGATGATCGGCTTTGCGGTTATGAGCTACCGTGAAAATAAAATCGGCGGCCTTATGGCTCAGGGGCTGGGGACCAGTATGCTGCAGATGGGGAACATTGTATTGAACCCACGCATCTGGATCCCGCCCACACTGGCTTCCATGATCACCGGCCCCATTGCCACCATGGTATTTAAGCTGGAAAATATCCCTGCCGGCTCCGGTATGGGAACCTGCGGGCTTGTGGGCCCCATCGGCATCTACACTGCCATGGGCGGCGGCGCCAATATGTGGCTTGGAATCCTTCTTGTCTGCTTTGTACTTCCTGCCATTCTTACCTTTATCTTCGGAGAAGCCCTTCGGAAAATGGGCTGGATCAAAGAAGGCGATTTAAAACTGGATCTGTAGATCAAAAAACTCCCGGCATACCAAACATCCATGGTCTGCCGGGAGTTTTTATCATTCCGTTATCGTTCAATATACTGAATGGCAATACATTTTGGCCCGCCCTGGGCCACAAATACAGGGCTCAGTTCCAGAATATAGATCTCCAGTCCTGTAAATGCTGTTTCAAACATGGTACGGATGCTTTCTGCTTCTTTTATTGCAGCGGCGTGAACAATATACAGGATATGACCTTCGCCAATCCCCTTCTGCTTCATATATTCCATCACTCCATTTACCGCGGCAGACATGGTGCGCTTGACAAAAAATTTGTCAATCCGGGTTCCGTCTTTTGTAAGCTTCATCACAGGCTTTAATTTAAGCACAGAACCAAGGGCAGCAGCCACAGGAGTCAGCCTTCCGCCCCGTTTCAAAAAAGAAAAATCCTGCGGGATCAGAAAGGATTCCGTCTTTTCCGCAGCCTCTTTTAACCACGTAAGGATCTCAGAGGCACTTTTTCCCTCTTCCTTCATCCTCTGGGCCCGTTCCACCATATACCGGTGGGGACCGCACAGAGTCCTGCTGTTAAACACCGTAATTCTCTCTTTGTTATCTGCCATCTCTCTGGCACTGCATGCACCGTGATAGGTACCCGACAGGCCGTCTGCAATGGAAATATGGATAATCTCATCCTGAGGATATCTGGCATATGCATCCAGCACCTCCCCGATAGGAGGCTGTGAGGATCTTGGCACCTGCCCTTCCTCAATCTGCCGGTAAAAATCCTCCATATCAATCTGCAGATCCCGGCCTTCCAGATCTCCAATATGTATGCACAGGGGAATCGCTTCAAACCCTGCTGCCTTCGCCTCATCTTCTGTATACATCACAGAAGAATCCGTTATAATCTGTACCACGTTCAATTTCTCCGCCCTATAATCTGGTTTTAAAAACTACATATTATAGTTTGCAATATTTGTCCGTAAATGTCAATAGGCGGAGGATAAAATCATGAAGTCAGTGGTGCTCGCCGCACTCATGGGCATGCTCATGGTTGTGGCAGACGGAACCTGTGGAAATCAGTTCTCCCTTCAGGTAAGTCTCTACTGCGGTTCTTGCATCACCCTGAACGCCTACGATGATCTCGACACCTCTCTCATTGAAAATATCCACAGCGCCTCCGCCCATTCCGCCGGAGATGATCACCTGAGCGCCGTTATCAGCCAGGAAATTTGGCAGAAAGCCGGGACGATGGCCCGGATTGGGGACGGAATTTTCGGCTGTGATCTTGCCGTCCTCTGTATCAAAAAAGATAAAATTCTCACAATGTCCAAAATGTCCGGCAACCTCGCTGCCCATAGCTGCTACTGCAATTTTCATAATCTTCTTACTCCTTTTCTTCTTTCTTTAACAATCGGTTTACAGTTTCATATATATTTTTCAACGCCTCTCTGGCAGGACAGTCTATATCTGCAATACTTTTTCCTGCATTCACTGCCAAAGCTGCGTTTTTATCATAAGGGATCATTCCTGCAAATGGAATATTCTCTTCCCCGCAGAATATCTTTATCTTTTCCGTGTGCTCAGGGCTTACATCCCATTTATTCACACAGACCGCCAAACTTGCCTGAAAGGTTCTGGCAGTTTTTACCAGCCGTTTTAAATCGCTGATTCCCGACTGGCTGGGCTCTGCCACGATCAGTACCAGATCCATCCCGTTTACAGATGCAATTACGGGACAGCCGATTCCGGGAGAGCCGTCAATCACAGCAAGCTCTGTCTCAGGGGCGTGTTTCAGCATAGCCATTTTCACATCCGTTACCAGCTTTCCGGAATTTCCCCGGCCCATTTTCAGGATGGCTGTAGAAAAGACACTCTCATCCAGATACAGCTCTTTTCTGCCGGCCACGTCCTCCGTCAGCCTTACTGCCTTCTGAGGGCATACATATGCACATACCCCGCAGCCCTCGCAGGCATATTCATTTACCTTGTACACTTCCCCCTGCCGTTTCAGAGCGTCAAACCGGCAGTGAGACTCACAGAGCCCGCAGCCAATGCACCTGTCCGGATCAATAACCGCCTTTTCGCCTCCTAAAAAATCAGTGACCACAGGCGAAACCCTCTGCGTCATCACCAGATGGAGATTGGGCGCATCTACGTCGCAGTCTGCAATGGCCTTTGCCTGAGAAAAGCGGATAAATGCAGCCGCCGTGGTGGTCTTTCCGGTACCGCCCTTTCCGCTGAGGATCAAAAGACGCTTCATACGGCACCTCCTATCTGCTTTAACAGGTCCAAAAACAGCGCCTGAAGCTCTGGAATCTTTTCGCAAACAAGCTCTCCCTTTGCCGCCATAGCCCCGATCTTCGGATCATAAGGAATCCGTCCCAGAATCGGAAGGTCACGCTCCAGACAGAAGCGCTCCAAAGGTTCATAGGGAGTATCTTCCTTATTTATAAGCACGCCGCATTTTCTTCCCAAAAGGGTCACAAGCTCATAGACCATCTGGAAATTGTGAAAGCCAAAAGCCGTAGGCTCTGCCACCAGAACGCAGTAATCTGCATCCATCACGCTTTCCATTACACTGCAGGCGCTTCCCGGAGGACCGTCAATAATCGTCAGCCCCTCAGTCTGTTTTAGCGCCTCTCTGATGATGGGAATCCCGGAAGCCTCGCCCGGATTTAAGATTCCGGTCACGGTCTTGATCTCCCCGGCCCTCCCAATCTCCAGCTTTCCTATAGGCTTTTCCTTTTCTGTAACGGCATGTTCCGGACAGACCAGACTGCAGCCGCCGCAGCTGTGGCAGACCTCTGAAAATACCATTGGCTTTTTCCTGATGTACATCAGGGCGTGGAAGCGGCAGAATTCCACACATTTTTTACAGCCTGTACAGCGGTCAGGATCAAACTCCGGCAAAAGAGAACTTACGATTGTTTCTTTTATATCCTGTGGCTTCAGAAACAGGCGTCCGTTCGGCTCCTCTACATCGCAGTCAATGTACACCGCTCTTTTTGCCGCTGCTGCCAGATTCACTGCCGCCAGTGTTTTTCCTGCACCGCCTTTGCCGCTTAAACAGGCGATTTTCATTGTATTCCATGGTAGCCGCCGTGGAAATGGGTCAGCTCCTCAAGGGTTCCCGACTCCAAAGCAGCCAGATCATCCGCAGCGGCCTTATGTACGGAATGATAGATTTTTATATCAGCAGCCTTAAACACTTCCGCCGCATTCTCTCCGCAGCGCACGGTAATCAGGGCGTCTGCCCCGCTGTCTGCCAAAAACTGCGCTGCCTGGATCCCTGCACCTCCCTGGGCCGCAGCCGCAGGATTTTCCACAACCGTGTCCGTACCGTTTTCACGGAACAGAAAATAAGGCGCACGGGCCAGGACAATACATACATCCTGTTTATTTTCGTCCAATGGAACCGCGATTTTCATTCTGTTCTCCTCCTTTATTTCCCTTTGTGCGCAGTCCGAACGGTGCTTTTTGCAGCCTCCGCAGCCGCAGTACGCTTCCTCTCCGTCGCAAAGCTGGTAATCACCGCCTTCAATGCGCAGAGGCAGACCGTCCACCAAAGCCTCTGCCAGCTTTTTTCTGGCAGAATTGTAGATCAGCTGAACCGTCGTTCTGGCCACCCTCATATAAGCGCTGCACTCCTCCTGTGAAAAGCCCTGTCTGTCAATCAGGCGGATCGCTTCATACTCATCCACAGTCAGAACCACTGCCGGATCGCAGCACGCTCTGCCCGCCGGATAAAATTCCCTGATCCGCGGCATCTGGCATACCTTCCGGCACTTTTTAGGCCTTGGCATTCTCTTCACCTCTTTCGGTTCGTTTATGGCATATGCCATTTATATTTGCAGTATAAACCCGTTTGTGGCATATGTCAATAATAAAGTGCTTTAAAAAATAAAAACAGCCGGCATACAGCAAATAAAGAACATTTCTCTTTCTGCTGCATGCCAGCCTGTTTTAAGCTTTAATTTCCATATCTGTAAATATACGTTTCTTCCGGCCCTCCGGAACGGATTACCTCTCCCCGTTCCCACAGATACTGCAGATGGGCAAGAATTTCTGAGGTTGCCATCCACTGCATTACCAGCGGATAATCTTTAAAACAGCCCTCCTTGTAGTACCACTTCACCTTTCCGGCTGCTTCAAAGGCACACATGGGCTTTGTTGCCAGTACGCCTGTGATTTCATCCAGACGCTCCCTGTGATGTTCCAGAATCTCATCCACTCTTGTCTGTAAAGAAAGGACTTCTCCCCGATGACCGGGAAATACATGGCTTACAGGAAGATCCCGGATCTTTTCCAGATTTTTAATATAATTGGCCAGAGAATGATCTCCCTCCTCATAATAACCGATATTAGGGGTTATTTTATTCAACACATGATCGCCCGGAAAAAAAATCCCGCTTCCCTCATCATAAAACCCGATCATGCCCGGCATATGGCCTTTCAGGTCAATCACCCGAAAACGGTATTTTCCATAGGAAAGCACATCCTGTTCCGCCACTGTACAGACCTTTTGGGAAGGAATCGGTACAGAAACATCGATCTGAGGGGGCATTTTCTTTAAAAGCCCCAGAGAAATCCCGCATTTTAAAAAGCTGTTTCTCATATACTCATCCCTGGATTTTGGATCCTGCCAGGTAATTTCCATACCGTCCCAGACACTGCAGACGATTCTGCCGAACCGTCTGTACAGATTCGGCAGATTGCCGCAGTGATCCCGGTGTGAATGGGTAAGAAGAATATCTGTGTTCCCGCAGCACAGTCCCAGTTCCTCTGCTGCATCCAAAAGAATCTGAGTACACTCCTCTGTCTCAAACCCTACATCTATGATGCAGCTTCTGTCCTGCCCTTTTATGATATAGCTGCTAAGTTCCTTTAAGGACGAGCCTTTCAGAGGCAGCTTCACTTCATAGATATCTTCTGCAACCTGCTTCACTTTACTTATTTTTTCTTTCATCGTTCCAGACAAAGAGAATTCCCTTATCCAGATAATCTTTAATCTGCTCGTCCGTATAGCCCAGATCCTTTAAGATTTCTGGTCCCTGCTCACCGATTAAAGGACCGCCCTTATATTCCGGAACACCCATTTCCTCAAATTTAACAGGAGGTCTTACCAGTGTTCTTGTGTTTCCGTTGGCATACTCCATCTTATACAGACAGTTGTTTGCCCATGCCTGCTCATCCTCCAGGATCTCGGTCCAGGACTGTGCAAGGCTGAATGCCACATCTGCTTCCTTTAAGATCGGCTGCCACTCAGCAGCTGTCTTCTTGCCCATAGCTTCCATACAGATATCATACATTTCCGTTCCAAGTCCCTTTGCCTGCAGATTCTGGATCGGGAAGTATCTCTCATCATCGATCAGGTCTTCTCTGCCCAGAGCCTTCATGAACTGCTTATAGTACATATTGTAGTCAGGCATACAGGTCTGGATATATCTGTCATCTGCGGTTCTCCATGCGGAGTTAAATGGGTTTGCTCCCTCACGAATGTTGATTGGGTACTCTTTTGCAATTCCGTCATAGTTTGCAGCCTGGATCATCATACCCATGTTGTATACAGCGGTCTCAAACAAGCTGGTTTCAACCTTCTCGCCCTCTCCTGTCATCTTTGCATGGTACAGGGCAGCCAGAATTCCGGCAGCCAGGTTCATGGCTACGTTGTGATCGCCTACACCGGGAACTACGTTAAAGGGAACCGTACCTCTCTGGCGCAGGGAATCCAGGTATCCGCCTCTTGCAAAGAATGCGGTGAAGTCAAAGCCCGGCAGATCCTTATCTGGGCCGTACTCGCCGTAACCGGTAACGATCGCATAAACCAGCTTGGGGAATTTCACCTTCAGGGTTTCATAATCCAGTCCGGCTCTCTGGAGCGCCTGTACTCTCCAGTTGGTGATCAACACATCTGCATCCTCCAAAAGCTTAAAGAATGCTTCTTTTCCTTCCGGAGTCTTCATATTCAGGGAGATACATCTCTTGTTTCCGTTCTCCAGATCCCAGGTTGTATTCTCATACATATCCAGCGGTCTGCCCTCAGAAGGAGCGGTATGTCTTAAAGGATCGCCCTTTGCAGACTCAATTTTAATAACATCTGCGCCAAGGTCTGCCATAAAACGACCTGCTCCAGCAGCAGCAATAAATGTTGCCAGCTCAATAACCTTTACGCCCTCCAATAACTTCTTGCTCATAGTTATATTCTCCTTTACATTATTTGCTTTATTTGTCCAGCTCCTCAATAATAGCCGGGATTACCTTATACAGGTCGCCTACAATACCATAATCAGCGATTTCAAAAATCGGTGCATTCTCATTTGTATTGATGGCAATGATCTGCTCGGAATTCTGCATACCTGCTGCATGCTGGATCGCTCCTGAAATACCGCAGGCAATGTAAATCTTTGGCTTTACAGTGGTTCCGGTCTGGCCTACCTGGTATGCATGATCGATCCAGCCTGCATCTACAGCTGCTCTTGAGGCAGCTACGATACCGCCCAGCTTATCAGCCAGCTGCTTTAACAGATCAAAACCTTCTGCCTTTCCAAGTCCCATACCGCCGGATACGATGATATCTGCATCGGTAAGAGAAACGCTGTCCTTCATGGTTTTAACGATTTCCAGAACCTTGGTGCGGATATCGCCCTCTTTAAACTCTACATTCAGACGGATCAGCTCGCCCTTGCGGCCTTCTTCAAATGCTGCCCTCTCCATAACGCCCGGTCTTACGGTAGACATCTGAGGACGATGGTTGGGGCATACGATGGTTGCCATTAAGTTTCCGCCGAATGCAGGACGTGTCTGCTTGATCTTCTTATCCTCCGGATCGATTTCCAGCCTTGTACAGTCAGCCGTCAGACCTGTATTTGCCTTTACTGCCAGACATGGTCCCAGATCACGGCCGATGTGGGTAGCGCCCAGTAAAACGATCTCAGGCTTGTATGCTTCGATGGCGTCATTAATTACCTTTGTATATGCATCTGTACGGTAGGTTGCAAGCTCCTCGTGATCTGCCACATATACCTTGTCAGCGCCATACTCAAACAGCTGATCTGCCAGACCCTCTACATCTTTTCCGCAGAGAACGGCACACAGCTTGCAGCCAACCTCGGCAGCCAGCTTCTTTCCTTCGCCCAACAATTCAAAAACAACCGGCATGATCACGCCGTCTCTCTGCTCTGCAAATACCCATACATCCTTATATGCGCTTAAATCCTTTACTTCACGCGCTTCTTCTGTTTTCTCAATAGCCTTGAAAGGACACTTTTCTACGCAGACGCCGCAGCCGGTACAGGAAGGCCCGATCACAGCCACCTTATTTTCCATGGTAATTGCTTCAAACGGACAATTCTTTACGCAGATGGAACAGCCTTTACATTTTTCTCTGATTACATTTACTGCCATTTTTTATACATCCTTTCCCTTTAGATATAGTGTTTCTCTCTCAGTTTTCCAACTAATGCAGCACTCATTTCCTGAACGGTTCCGCTTAACATCTCGCCTTTTCCCTTCTGAGGCGGTGTAAAGGAACGGAACACCTGGGTGGGGGATGCATTCAGTCCGCAGTCCTTTGGATCCAGCTCTACTGCATTGTGATCCCAGACCGTAATCTCCTTTTTATAAGCATCAACAATGCCTCCAATACTCATATATCTGGGCTGATTCAGTTCCTTCACTGCTGTTAAAAGACAGGGCATCTGTACCTCGATGATCTCATATCCATCCTCTAACTGTCTCTGTACAACTGCCTTTCCATCCTCTAACTTAATATCCTGAACATAAGTTACAACCGGAAGTCCCAGTCTCTGAGCCACCTGAGGGCCAACCTGAGCGGTATCTCCGTCAATTGCCTGACGGCCTGCAAAAATCACATCTACATTGCCCACTTTGCGGATACCGGCAGCGATGGTTGTGGAAGTTGCACAGGTATCAGCGCCGCCGAATGCACGGTCGCTTAACAGATATGCCTCGTCGGCTCCCATTGCCAGACACTCCCTTAACATGTAGGTAGCCTGAGGCGGTCCCATGGTCAGAACAGCTACAGTAACATCCGGATTCTGATCCTTGATCTGAAGAGCTGCCTCCAGAGCGTTTGCGTCGTCGGGATTTAAAATGCTGGGCACACCGTCACGAATCAGAGTTCCCTTAACCGGATCGATCTTTACTTCGTTGGTATCTGGCACCTGTTTTACACATACTAAAATTTTCATTCTCTCAGCTCCTCCTATTTCTTCAGCAATTTTCCTGCGATTACCATCTGCTGTACCTGGCTGGTACCTTCATAGATTGTAAATACGCGGCAGTCACGGTACATTCTCTCTACCTTGTAATCCTTGATAAAGCCGTATCCGCCATGGATCTGCACTGCCTTTCCTGCAATCTCGTTGCAGACCTCAGCCGCATAATATTTCGCCATGGATGCTGCCATCGACGCATCCTGATGCGTATCCATTAAGTATGCAGTCTTGTATACCAGATTCTTAGCTGCCTCCAGCTTTGTAGCCATATCTGCGATCATAAAGCTGATTGCCTGAAAATCTGCAATCCTTCTTCCAAACTGCTTTCTCTCTTTTGCGTACCTGATTGCCTCATCCAGAGCGCCCTGAGCAACGCCGATAGACTGAGCTGCCACGCCCAGACGGCCTGTATCCAGAGTCTTCATAGCGTTGATAAAGCCTTTTCCTTCTTCACCTAACAGATCGCTCTTATGTACTCTCACATTATCCAGAATAATATCACTGGTAGCACAGCCGATCACCCCCATCTTATTCTCCGGCTTACCGCAGGAAACACCCGGAAGCTTCATATCTACAACAAATGCGGAAATGCCCTTGGTTCCCTTTGTCATATCTGTTTTTGCATAAATAACAGCCCAGTCAGCCAGAGGTGCCATGGTAATAAAGGTCTTGCGGCCATTTAAAATATAATAATCGCCGTCCTTTACAGCTGTCGTTGTCATGCCGCCTGCATCAGAACCGGCTCCCGGCTCTGTCAGAGCAAAGCAGACCTTCTTTTCACCCTTTACAACCGGAGTCAGGTATTTTCTCTTCTGCTCCTCTGTTCCAGAAAGAAGGAACGGACCGCCGGACAGAGAGTTCGGGGAAGACACATAAATACTTGCCACACCGCTGACTCTTGCAAACTCTTCCATTACAATGACGTAGGAACGGGCATCTGCCCCCTGTCCGCCATACTCCTTTGGAACCTTAATTCCGAAAAATCCGGCCTTTGCCATTTTATCCAGGATTTCCTCCGGGAACACCTCTTTTTCTTCCACTTCATCAAGGATCTCCTTGGTCAGTTCTGTTTCGGCAAACTCCCTGGCCAATTTCCTTACTAACTCATGCTGTTCTGTAAAATACATGTTTGCTCCTCCTTATTTTATATTTATCATCTCGCCAGCCTGAACCCGAAGGTCCTTTAAAACAACCTTTCCGCTGGCGTTGGTTGGAAAGCTCTCAAATGTGAGCACATATTTTGGCACTTTATAATCGGAGAGCCGGCTCTTTACATAGGCTCTTACCGCTTCCGCCTCGATCACAGTGCCTTCCTTTGGGATAATACACGCGGCAATCTCTTCCTGCAGCACTTTTGCAGGAATTCCTACCACCTTTACTTCATTCACCTCCGGCAGTTCGCTGATACAGTTCTCTATTTCGGCAGGAGAAATATTTTCTCCTCCCCGTATGATCATCTCCTTCAGTCTCCCGGTTACATGGAGGTATCCCTTTTCATCCATATATCCGATATCACCTGTATGCAGCCATCCATCCGGATCAACTGCCTTCCTGGTCTCCTCCGGACGTTTATAATATCCCTGCATCACATTGTAGCCCCGAACCAGGATCTCTCCCTTTTGGAAGCTAAGCTCTACATCTGAAATAAGCCGTCCGGCTGTTACTGCCTTTTGCTTTACCGGATCCTCATAATCGGAAATAGCAATACAGGGGGCCGCTTCCGTCTGTCCATAGGACACCTGGAGATGCTCCATATTCAGTTCCCTGCAAATCTCCTCATACTCAGCAGGCAGAATCGGTGACCCGGCAATAATTCCGCTCTTCAGACTGGAAATATCGTACTGAGAACGGCACTGGTTATGAAGTAGCGCCAGAAACATAGTAGGAACACCATTTAAAACGGTACATTTGTGTTTTTCTACCTGCTCCAGTACCTCAATCGTCTTATAATACTTCAGCAGATGGGCCTGAGCCCCACTGTGCAGACAGGCCAGAATCCCGGCTGTAATTCCAAAGCAGTGAAACAGCGGAACAGAAATACACAGACAGTCCTCACTGCTCCAGCGCATCTGACGGGCAATCTCACCAGAATTGTTTACCAGGCTGAAATGGGACAGCATAACGCCCTTTGGCCGGCTGGTGGTACCTGAGGTAAACATAATACAGGCCGTATCCTCCGGCTTTACCAGTGCCTCTGCCTCTAAGAGAAGTACTCTCTCTTCGTCTGAAACCGTCTCAGGAAATAAATCCCTCCGGTACCATTTATCAGACGGATCTGTTTCCAGAGGAATCCTCTTTTTCAGACAGGGAAGCGCCTGATCCGGGATTCTGTTTAACAGCTCTTCATATACTGTATTTTTACAGCCCATACCGTAAAAAAGATAATCTACATCATTATCCCTCAGAATCTCTTCCAGTTCCCTTTCCTTATAACAGGTATTGATCAATACCGGTACGGCGCCAATCTTGCTGAGTGCAAAAAAACAGAATAACCAGTTTGGACTGTTTACACTCCATATGGCCCCATGGTTTCCTTTTCGGATTCCCAGGTTCAGATAACGGACTGCCAGGAAATCTGAAATTTCGTCCACTTCCCTCCAGGTATACCGGTTGTCACGGTATCCGATGCCTGGAAGCGTCGGAGTCTCTGCAGCCCTCTCTCTTAACAGGGTTCCAATTGTTTTTGATACAAGACTCATGATTTCATCTCCCGCCAGCAGTTTTTTGTATACTTGTATACCAGTTTGGTTGTTTCAACAATGTTCCATTATACCACAGATGCAGAAAGGGGGGAACTGTTCCCCTTTCTGCTGTAAAAGTCTTTATTTTGTATCAAACTTTGTAGCGATCATATGTACTACATATGGGATCATAATTACAGGAATGCTTAAGTATCCCAGATATGCGTAACCTACAGATACGATCTTATTCAGTCCAAGCTGAGCAATCAGGAAAGCAACCAGTGTGCAGATAAATGTAACAATAATTACATTCTTTCCAGGTTTTGCAGTTGGATCAAAATTCTTATCCATGGAAGAACATACGCGGTTGGACATACCTGCGATCATGTTTACTGCGGTAGAAACGGAACCGAGTACGATCAGGATAGAAATAATCGGTCTTAATAAGGAAGGCGCAACACCTCTGTTTACCAGGATCAGCAGCGGAATGCTCTCTGTTGCAAAGTTAGGATCATTGGTAATCGCCATCATACCAAGAACTGCCATCAGACAGATTGCAGTATTTACAAAAAAGCCGTAAACCATGGATGTTTTTGCATCATCCGGGCTGGCAAATGGTTTTGCATGCTGGAACAGAAGACCGATCGAACCAAGCTGGAATGCTGCATATACAATACTCGTCCAGAATGCTTTTCCTACAGGTGCCGGATTCGCTGCGCTGGCAGCAATATTTGCAGAAATATCGCCCCACTGAACAATGATATTCGGAATATAAACGATCAGAAGACCGCCTACAATCAATACAGACAGAGTAGCTGCCACCTTGCGCACTACATTGGTACCATAAACTGCTACAATGAAAATAAAGATGCCTACAAATATTGTTCCAATCCAGTGATTGATTCCAAACGCACTTTCCATCGTACTGACTCCTGTAGCGAAAGCAGCCGCCGGAGCAACACAGATCGTTACAAGATATACAAGCTCATACAGGTTTGAAAAAATAGGCGCATATTTTCCATAAAAATGGTTGTTAAAGCTTCTGTAGTCATATAAATCATGTTTCTTTGCATAGCGCAGTCCGTACCACTGGTAAAAAGCTCCGATAAACTGTGCCAGAACACAGGTTGCAAATGCCCATACACCAAACTGTACAAAGTACTGTCTTAACTGGTTTCCGGAAGCAAACCCTCCTCCAAACTGCGTGGTAAACCACACGAATGCAACACCGATCGTAACCGACATTTTGTCTTTACTAATCATAATTGTTTCCCCTTTTCATTTTTTATTTATCAGAACATTTCCTTAAATGCCTGAATCATCGTGTTGGCCTGTTCGTAGTTCACCATCTGGCGGTCTACTTCAATGTTCAGATTCATCAAACCGGCTGCGTCGCAGGCTCTCTTAATCGGAACATAATCAAACTCTTCCGGGTCACAGAACTTTGTCATAAGAACAATCACGCCCTTGGCGTCATGCTTCTTTGCCTGCTCAATGATGTAATCCACACGTTTTTTATCTTTGTCATACAGCAGTGTACAGTTATCCATATCTGCAAACTTGTGAGCCAGCGCATCAACCGGATTAGCCATATCCGGAACATCGGTACGGTACTGTCTGGACTCATGAGCCACATCATCAAATACAACCTTGATGCCGTTCTCGTCAAAAATCTGCAGCAGGCTTGGGGAATCTGCCAGAATGCCGCTTACCAGAACTCTTACCTTTCCTTCTGCCTTTGGTCCCTTCTTTAATTCCTCATTAATCTGCTTTACAATGGCTGTGTGCTCCTCAGGAAGCATAAACCATGCACTCTTAAACACATCGCTTCTCTGTGCTGCTGTAATCTCGGCATCTGCTGCAATCTCAGCAAACTCTCTCATCACTGCATTGTGCTCATTGTAGATCCTATTGGATTCTGCAAGAGCAAACTCGGAGAAATGAGCGCCTGTTGCAGCTTCCAGATCGCGGATCACTCTTAAATATCCGTCCCTTGTGAACTTCACGCCGTATGCAGGCTTTCTGTTCTGCGGATATGTCATGGGAACAAATGGAATTCCCTTTACTGCGTATTTCCAGTTTTGTCCAAGTGTTTTTAAGGAATCGCACAGAGACGGGATCACGATGGCAGAAACACCGTCATATTCGCCCTTGATCCCCAGCTCTAATATGGTCTGCATGACAGAGCAGATAAATGCAGGATAGTATTTCTTTGCTTCATTGATCTCCATGTCAGCGCCCCATACGCCCATGGGAACCAGACCCATAGAATGGATGATCTCCTGAGGCGTGTAAACAGGAGCTACCGCTACCACTTTTTTTCCTTCTGCCAGGTATTTATCCAGCTGTTTTTTAGGAGCTGCTGCAACTTCATGAAGCTGCGCAAATAATTCGTTTACTGCCATTTTAATTACCTCCTTTGTTGGCTTCCATGATTTCCATCAGGCCCTGAACACGGGTGTCATACTGAGCCTCGGAGAAGTTTCTCGGATCCGCCTGATCGCCGTCAAAGGAAGCTACCGGAATATCGCAGGCTTCTCCGATCTGCCGGCTCATTTCCGGCATAAATCCGGACCACAGCTTGCAGGAGCGGTTTGTATGTACTAAAAGCCCCTCTACATGATTATTCTTGCAGAGACGGATTCTCTTATCTCTTGCATGCTCCAGATTCATTGCATTCGGTACATTCGCATAAGCACGGCACATACCGTCAAAGTCTTCATAGATAAATCCGAAAGCATCTGCATAAATGGTAGTTACCATATTGATGCCTCTGCTCTTTAAGCCGGTAGAGGTAGCACGCAGCCATGGCCAGCAGGCAATTCCCTCAAACATGATTCTGTACTTTTCTTCTGCACGGAAGGTGGAAACGCCCTTTTCGTGATTTTCCTTGTATTCCTTTAACAGTGTTTCCATGGCGTCTGCCGCTTCCTTCTTTCCGCGGGCCGTAACCATAACTGCCATATGGTTTAACAGGTCAAAACCATTAAATGGAGACGGAACATATTTTGCCTGCTCCGTAGCCTCGATCCATGCACGGCTGGAACGTCCGGAGATTTCCATTACCTCTTTGAAGCGCTCATCACTCCACTTTTTGCCTGTATACTCTTCCAGCTGATGGATCGCATCCCAGAACTGAGCTTTGATATACTCTACCTCAGCATCAGATACCTCATAATCCGGATTGAATGGGATATCGATCATGATCATAGGAATATTCAGCTCTTTTGAAATATTCTCATACCATTTGATCATACAGTTGCAGATATTGTTGCAGCAGAGAACAAAATCCGGAAGGGGCATATCCTGCTCCGGTGCCTCTTTTGCCTTCATATAAGCAAGAGATACTCTGGCATATGCACAGATATCATTGGAATATCCCTCGCCCTCACTGATATTGCACATTCTTTCGCCGCCGCCTCTGGCTGCGATCGCTGCTGCCTGGTTCTCTGGATAGCATACATAAAGTCCCAGTGTTTCCGGGATCTCAACCGGGAAATTGCTGGCGCACCAGCCTACCATCTCTCCGCGAGCCTTCGCCTCCATGGCATCGCTGTAAGCCTTAGCTGCGATTTGTCCCAGTTTGAATTTTGCTGAATTCGGATCTGGTGCAGGTCTGCTTTTCTTTACTTCTTCACCCATAATGAAAACCTCCTTATATGATTCATTATTTTCTATTTTCATAAGCGTACAGGGCTGCCCCTAACGCTCCCATAAGTTGGGCCATGTCACTATGTACAATCTCAACACCAAGCTCTTTTGCCATTGCGTTTCTGACACCGGCATTTCTGGCTACGCCGCCGCTCATGCATACTTTTTCCTTCACTCCGGCTCTTCTGGCCAGAGACGCTACCCTTGTAGCTACAGACTGGCAGATACCTGCCACAAGATCCGGAAGATTGGTCCCTGCTGCAAGCTGGGAAATAACCTCCGACTCAGCAAATACGGTACAGGTGCTGGAAATACTGGCGGGATTTTCCGCCTTGGCTGCCTCTACCTCCAGATCCGAAATATCCAGCTTCAAAATTGTGGCCATTACGTCCAAAAAGCGGCCCGTACCTGCTGCGCATTTATCATTCATTACAAAATTCATCATGCGCCCTTTATCATTGAGCGCAAGCACCTTGGCATCCTGTCCGCCGATATCAATGACTGTGCGAACATCTGGAAATGTAAAATGAACCCCTCTTGCATGACAGCTCAATTCGCTGAGCTCACCGTCCGCACCTTCAAACCGCTTTCTTCCATATCCGGTAGCAATGGTATATGCTACATCCTCTTCCTTCACTCCTGCGGTTTTCAGTACTTCCTCCAATGCCTGATGAGGTCCGTCTGTTCCCGTTCCTGCAACCACGATCGATGTTCCCACAATTTCCGTTCCATCCTTTAAAAGAACACATTTTGAAGTGGTGGAACCAATGTCAATTCCAAGTGTATACATATCTGCGCCCTTCTTCGTTTATTTTTTAACAATTAACTGCAAAAAAATTTTTCATCTTGAACTCTAGTATACAAGATGAGGTAAAAATATGACTTATATTCTAGTATACAAGTTGCTTCAAAAAATAAAGTCTTGCAGTCTAGTATACAAGCTTTTCCAAAAAGCTGTTCATATTTATACAAATATGAACAACTCAATCACTATTGATAATATATTATCAAATATCAGGCAAAATGTAAATAGGTATTTTTTAATTTTAAAGATTTTTTAGGTAAAACAACGAAATCTTAAACAAAATACTCCGGATACTCCGCTTTTGCCTGATCCGAGATTTTGGAAATAGTCTCCAAATGGGCAGACATGGCTCTTAATGTCCTTTCCGGCCGCTTGTCCAAAAGCGCCTGATAAATGGCTTCATGCTCCTGAATCAATTCGGGTACACGGTGAGCAAATGTCACATCAATATTTCTCCATCTGGCAATATGGATCATATGCTCTGCCATAAGCTCCATCAGATTATGACGATGCACACTGTCAATCAGAATCCTGTGAAATTCAGAATCAAGATATTTAAAATCCACATCATAATCCTCTGACTGACTGTATTTTTTCTGCCGATCCAGATTCTCCCGCAGCTGCTTCATAAGATCTTCTCTCTGAGAATCATCCATATCCTCAAATATCTCATATAAGATTTCCTTTTCTATAGCCGTACGCAAAAGCAGCAGGTCTGAAATAAATTCCAGATCCATTTTGCTTATATAGGTTCCCCTCTGGGGATACACCTCAACCAGCTTTCTCTCACTTAGCCGGGTAAAAACCGTCCGTATCACGGATCGCGAAACACCATAATCCTCGCTCATCTGGTTTTCACTGATCTTCTGCCCCGGCTGAAGCTGAAAATTAGTGATCCGCTCACACACATCCTTATAAATTTCATCTGCAGTCGCTGGCCTCTGATTATTATAAATTGTCATTTCGCACCTCCTTCCGGTCTTTTTGATTATCTGATAGATTATTATACCTCAAAATCACCCATTTTCCTAGAGTGATTTTCCACAGAGCTTTCCCGTTTTCCTCAAAAACACTTTAACAGGTTTTGCTGAAATCCGGTACGGCTATCCATATCTATCCGTTGACCATCTGAAAATGGTGCTGAGCCGCAGTAAAATACGGATCTGACGCCCATGAGCGCTGATGAAGCACTGACCGATCATCTGTGGCCCATTATCTCTGAAATGCTCAAAGCAGCCATTGAACATAACCAGAATCTGATCGTTGAAGACTGTTATATCCCCTTTGACTGGGAAAAGGATTTTTCAGAACGAGATTAAGCTGTAGGTGTATCTTGCATTTTTACATCGATTGATATATGATTATTTCAGTTTATTTTTACATAATCAGGGAGAAATATATGGTCAGCCTTCATCTAAGCGATCCTACGATCAATTCTTTAAGCAATAATGAATTGAACATTTTAAAATATGTATACGAACATGGTGATGCCATCGTGGATATGAATATTCGGGAGTTTTCTGCCCAGGTATCCTACTCTTCCGCTACGATCTTACGTTTTTGCCGGAAACTGGGATATTCCGGATTTGCAGAATTTAAGTATCAGCTGCGCCATCAAAATACACTCCATGACCTTCCGTCCTCTCCCGAAAAAAAGCCCGACTTTGATATTCAAAAGCTGATGGATTCCATGTGCTTTAATATTGACGGCACTGCCGGCCTGATCTCAGAAGAACAGCTTTCCAGAACCTTTCATTATCTTGACAGTGACTGCCCAATCTATGTATGGGCCCCCGGCGGACTCACTTCTATCCTCAGCAATTACTTTGAAAAACTGCTGCTTTCCATCGGAAGGCAAAATGTATATTTACTGGAATCCTCCAAAATGTCCGCCCACATCCTGCAAAACCAGAAAAATAAGTGTCTTCTGATCCTGATCAGTACTACCGGAAACTTTGAACCAACCATTCGAATGGGAAAAATAGGCAGTATGAATCATATCCCTATTTTGACTATTTCTCCCTATACCAGCAATGCCCTTGCTGATCTTGGAACCATCAATTTCCGTTTTTTTACAAACCAACGTGAAAACCAGGGCGCGGAATTCACCTCCCGCCTTCCGGTCTTTTATGTCATACACATGATCATCCGCAGCTATCTGGAATACAAACGTTTAGGAGATGCCCATGATTCCATTATTTGAAAAAGCCCACCATATGCAACTTACGGAAACAGAAAAGAGCATACTGGATTATTTTGAAAAAAACCTTCCCCTCTCTGTCCACACTCATTTAAATGACCTGAGTTCTGCTCTTTATACCTCAAACGCTACCATCGTTCGTTTTTGTCAAAAACTGGGCTTAAATGGATATAATGAATTTAAATACCAGCTCCGTCATGAGTTAAAACAGATGAAGGAACCCGTTTTTTCTCCTAATGATCTGATTTCCCATTCCCTGGCTCTGTTTAGAGATAATATGGAAGCTGTCGATGCAGACAAATTAAAACGCATTGCCGACTATCTTACCGGCGACAATCCCGTATATATCTATGGTTCCAATTTAAGCTCTGTTCCGGCAAAATATCTTCAGGTCGTTTTAAATACATTGGATCACCCATCAATCCTTATCGAATGGCACCGCCTTCTGGCTGGACTGATCCACGAGATCACCTCGGATTCTGTTTTATTTATGATTTCCGCCCACGGAGATTCTCAGCGCTATCTTCCGATTTTTGAATGTGCCAAAAAAAGAGGAATTACCACCATTCTCCTTACCAGTGAAAAAAACAGTCCTCTGCTTTCTTTAAGCACCATCTGGATGTGCAGCAATGATCAGAATAAAGAATGTCACCATGTAGATATCAACTCCCGTCTCGGCATCATCACCCTGATCCAGCTGATTATTGAACTGGCAGCACAGGGTACAATAAAAGAGAACTCCTGATCCAAGTTTTCAAATCAGAAGTTCTCTTTTTATTGATCAATATTTTAATACTTCCCTCACATCGGATGCGATCCGCTCTACTTTCGGTCCATAAATAACCTGAATATGCGTATCACTGGATCGGACAAATCCCATTGCCCCTGTCTTCTTGAGAATATCCTCATCAACAAGAGCCATATCCTTGATATCCACACGAAGTCTTGTCAGACAGTTATTTACCACACCGATGTTGCCAAAGCCGCCAAGTCCTTCAATAATCTTTACCGCTTTTGCTTTTTGCTGCTCATCCATGGAAACACCCTGCTCCCCGTCTGTTTCCTCTTCATCTGCTACATCGATTGAAAGCTTCTTTTTTGTCAGATACCATTTAAATACCAGATAGTAGACAACAAAGAATACAGGTCCTACTACAAGTACCCAGTACCAGTTGGATCCGGGCTGGAACACACCCCAGATCAGGTAGTCGATCAATCCGCCTCCGGTATTTCCGATAATCACATGAAGCGCTGCCATCAGCATGAACGAAAGACCGCCCATAACAGCATGAAATACAAATAATACAGGTGCAATAAACATAAATGAAAATTCCAGAGGCTCAGTAATACCGGAAACAACACTGGCTGCCACGCCTGCGATCATCAGTGCCTTTACCTTTCCCTTCTTTTCTTCCGGAGAAGTACGGTAAATGGCGAGAGCCGCGCCGGAAAGTCCAAACATCATCATCGGCATTTTACCCTGTCCAAGGAATACCGTAAACGGAGCCAGTTCATTGATATCAACCTTATCAATAAACTGCAGGAAAATATTCAGACAGCCTTCTACGCCCTCATAAACACCCCCAAGAGATGTGGTTCTGAAAAGACCGTTCAGCACATGGTGAAGTCCTGTCGGAATCAGAAGGCGTTCCAAAAAACCATAGGTAAATACGCCTGCCAGACCGGTTGCGGAAATAAGGCCTCCCAGCCCGTCAATGGCTGCAGAAATCGGCTTCCATACCAGAGGAGCGATCAGGCCGGCTGCTGCCATTGCCATAATCACGGCAATCGCTACGAATCGTTTTCCTCCATAAAAGGAAATTGCTACGGGAAACTGTACTTTATGATATTTGTTATGAATCTTTGCAGTAACCAAACCGGAAATAATACCTGCTACCGCTCCCATATCCAGTGTTTCCACACCAAGAATCGCGGAAATCTTCAATGCGCTGAAATCCATGAACCCGGATCCGATCATACAGGACGAAGCCACCAAAAAGGTATAGTAGCCAATAAAGCCTGCAAATGCCGCTATTTCCTTTTCTTCCTTTGCAAGACCAAAGGCAATGGAAATAGAAAACAGCACCGGGATCAAGGTAAAAACAACGCCTGCTACCTTATTCAAAGTTAAAATTACAAACTGAAGAACCGGAAGCTGTAAAAATGGCAGCGCCTCTACAACCTGTGCTTTCATCAGTGCAGAACTCAGTCCCAGGACGATGCCGCAGGCAGCTAAAGCTGCAATCGGCATCAGTAAGCTCCGTCCAAGGGCTGAAAAAAAGTCCATAACTTTATTCTTATTCATTGTAAACCCCCGATTTTACATATATTCTCTGATTATGTATGATTACCGCAGTTCCGGCCACATCCCCTTATTCGCTTCAATCAGCGCATCCAGAACTTTTCTTGCTTTCTTTGCATCATTGATCAGACGGTTCAGAGTAAATGCCTCCAGTGCCTTCTGATAAGAATTTTCAAAATATGCATCTACGATCAGCTTTTCGCAGGAAACCTGATTAACCAGAAGTCCTAAATTAAACTGCGGAATATTACCCACGCGCATAGGTCTCGGTCCGTTAATACCAAGCTCACAGACCACCTCAACCATTGCATCATCCTGCATATTTGCAATCGCGCCGTTATTTTCCACGATCAGGATATGGCGGTCATTTTTATTGTACGCAATCGCCTCTGCCACCTTTATCATCATCTCTGCATGAGCATCTGATATTGCATGGAATTTATCTCCCAATTTTCCTTCTTTAATTACCTCTGCACATTCGGTAAACACCCTTTTTTCTCTTCCTGCCATAACCTCATCTGCACGGGTAAAGTTGGGATCCAGATGGCTTACTTTATAATCGGGATACAGGTAATACTGATCGTATGTATTTGGAAGAAACTCCGGGAAATCTGCCATGATCGTCTGAACCATTCCATAGGTATCCAGCCAGGACTGATCTCTCTGCTCCGCATCCTGGGGCAAAAATCCTTTCTCCTTCACCATTTCACGAACCTTTGGCAAAAGATCTTCGCCTGTATTGGCATCATATACATGAGTAAACCAGCCATAATGATTCAGGCCAAAATATACCGGATCCAGATCTTCCCATTTACATCCTAACAGGCGGCTTACGGAACGGACTACATTTTCCGGCTGGTCACAGATATTTAAAATTCTCTTGTCATCGGGGAATTCTCTGCGAAGAGCCTCTGCAACGATTGCTGCCGGATTGGAGTAATTTAAAATCCATGCATTGGGCGCATAGGTACGGATATCGTGAACTGCTTTAATCATATCTACACAGGAACGAAGTCCATATGCCATTCCGCCGGCTCCGCAGGTTTCCTGACCAATGAGTCCCATACTGAGAGGAATATGCTCATCCTTGGCGCGCATCTTTAAGCCGCCAGCGCGCATCTGCATAAAGATAAAATCCATTCCTTCATATGCTTCCTTCACATCTGTGGTATAGGAAAATTCCAGTTCCGGAAAACGTTCTTTAAATAAAATTTCGCCATATTTACCAATCGGCTCCTGACGCTCCGCATCTATATCAAACAATACCAGTTTTTTCAGTGGAAATTCTTCTCTCAGGCGTACAAAGGACTTTAAAAATCCCAATGTATATGTACTTCCGCCGCCTACAATACATACATTAAATGTTTTCATAATCGCTTCTCCTTTTTTTCGATTTGTGAGATTTTTTTGATGAATCCATCATACTTTATTCATAATGATATGTAAATAGTTTCTAATTATTGTGAATATCGTATTATATTTTATTATTTGTTACCTATATAGTAATATTTTCAATCTTTTATATAAAAATACGCTCCGACAGACATTTTCTCTTCTGTCAGAGCGTATTTTGTTACTTCTTTTATTTTTTTTCCTGCTTTTCTGCCTTCCTGCACAATTCTTTCCATTTATCTGTTCGGAAATACAGAAGCATGGCCAGAAGACCCGCTACAAAGCTTATGGGGATTCCTGCCATTACGTTTCTTCCATATCCCAGCCATCCGATCAGACAGGCTGCGGGAATCCGGACTGCCCACAGCATCAGCAGATTCACAATGGTAGGATAACGGATTTCTCCAATTCCATTCACAAAGCAGATAATCCCATTAAATACCGCATAGCACCAGGTAAATGGCAGAACCACGCGAATATAGTGAACTGCCATCTCAAGAACCTGTTCATCCCTTGTAAAAAAACGGAGCACCGGACGGCAGCCGGCTGTAAGCAAAAGACCGGCAGCCAGGGTAATAACTCCTGAAAATACCGGAATTATTAAAGCTCCTCTGCGAAGCCTTCTGTAATCCTCTGCCCCAAGATTCTGACCTGCAAAAATGGTTGCCGCAGAGGAAAAGGAAGTTATCGCAATATTGGCAATGGCATTCACCTTTCCTGCCACAGAACAGCCTGCCACAAAAGCAGAACCCTGGGTATTAAACAAAGTCTGCATCACCAGATGGCCGACCGAATATAAAGCTGAGTTTAATCCGAGAGGAAGCCCCACGCTCAGAATCTGTCTGACCATTGCCCTGTCGTAGCTGTGGGGCAGAAACGTCATAGCCAGCTCTTTGTAATGCCTCCTGATATACAGTATACTGAACAGCCAGGACATTATCATTGCGATGGCTGTTGCCAGAGCTGCCCCTGCCACTCCCATTCCGAATACAGCCACAAAAACCAGGTCCAGCACAATATTTACCAGACAGGTAATCATCAAAAGAATCAGGGTTGCACTGCTGTTCCCAAGCCCTCTTAAGATCCCGGCATTTAAATTGTATCCCATATTTCCCAGACAGCCCAACGTAGTGATCCTGAGATACACAACCGCTCCCTCCATGGCGTCTGCCGGCACCTTCATCAGCTTTAAAAGCCAGGGGCCCGCCAGCACCCCCACCACAGAAAGAGGAACTGCACAGAGATACAAAAACCACACAGCCGTAGCAGTAAGCCTTCCCATCCGCTTTCTGTCGTTTCTTCCCATGGCCTGGGAAACCAGAATCGAAATTCCCGATCCGATTCCCAGAAAGATACAAAGCAGAATTTCCAGCGGCTGAGAACTTGTAGCCACCGCCGCTAAAGCTGCTGCGTCACAGTAATTTCCAATAACCAGTGTATCTACTGTACTGTAAAGCTGCTGCAGGATATTTCCCGCACAAATAGGAAGGGCAAAAATAAGAGCCTTTTTTATAATAGAGCCGCTGGTCATATCCACCAGCGATGGGGAATGCGCCATAAATACTTCCTCCGTTTTATAACTGATGTGGTCTATTCTAATACAAACTATTTTCGCATGCAAGAAATATCCGGCACTGTTATATTACAACTTCGATCTCATTTTTCATCCCCTCTTCTCCACACAGGAATACAGCAGCACACCCCCTATGGTAATTGTACCTCTGAAAATCGGAAGGGTATCCGGTACTTCTCCAAAATCTCCGCAGCTGTCTTCCTTTTTTCCAAAAACAACAGGCGTCATAAAAACCACTGTCCACAATCTGGAAAACGGGCAGGGGTTCTGACCGCTTGAAATACAAACCTGGATGCGGTATCATAAAAATACATGCAGCCAGCTTGGCAATAAACATTCAGCAAGGAACGAAACTATGATATCTTATAAAATTTTGCACACCAAGGACATGAACCGAAACTTATTTGATCACTTCATCCGCCATCAAACCGTTGTAAAATGTTGGCGTAGAGAGCATGGAAGCTGGATCATCCGGGATGATCCCTTTACGGATGACTGGTCAGAAGATGACTATCGGCAGCTGATCTCCCATTTAAAATCCCTGCTCTGCTCCAATGGCTTTGTCTGCGGTGCTTTTTATCAGAATACTTTAAAAGGATTTGTATCGGTGGATGCCAAATGGCTTGGGGGATACGGAGAATATCTGGATCTGACCAACCTCCATGTATCGGAGGATATGCGGAGAATGGGAATTGGAAGGACGCTCTTTCTTGCAGCCGCAGAATGGGCAAAGGAAAAGGGCGCAAAAAAGCTCTATCTGTCTGCTCATTCTGCAGCCGAAAGCCAGGCCTTTTACCGCTCGATCGGATGTGTGGATGCAAGGATATACAGCCGGAAGCATGTCGAAGATGAACCATATGACTGTCAGATGGAGTATGCATTATGACTGTCAATTTTTCACGATATTTATTTACAGCCGAGCCCGCAACCGTGCTGTTTATGAATGTGTGACGGGGATTTTCTTTTGATTTGAGAAGGAGTCTTTTTAGCTGCCTGAGACGGCGTTTTCTTTCCTGCCTGAGACGGAGTTGCTGTCATCCCTTCCGGGATACGATACAGTCCCTTCTTTGCCGGCATCCATACTCCTGCTGCCGTATTCACTTTATAAATCCTGCAGTTTTCCAAAATCGCCCTGTTTGAAGGATTACAGGAGGTATTCAGGTTATCAAATAATCTGAACTGCGTTGCATATCCGGGCATAGCTCCGGTCCACCAGTTTATGTGCTGTCTGTAAGTTTCTCCCGACAAATGAATTTCACATCCGGCTTCATCGGGATAGAAATCAACATTAAACCGGAACGGACTGCTGTCCACCCTGTAATCTGCTGAAACCAACAGCATTGTACCCGGCCGGATGGATACGCTCCTGCTTTCCACTTTAATCTGATTGCTCTGGCTCCACCAGTCCGATGCAGCCATTGCCCCGATATTGTACATAAGAGAAATGTTATATCTGTTCCGGGTATATCCGCAGCCGCTGCATCCCTGCCAGCACTGAGAACCATTTTCCTGCCACAAAAGGCTGTGGTCTGCCTTTTCTCTCTCAGCCCGACATCTGCTGCAAAAACGGACATGATACGTCTCATTATAATCCAGACCATTTTTCCATGCATGACCCAGAGCTGCCACATCCGGCGCATCATACTCATATCCACATCGGCAGGAATATCTGTGGATTCCATTCGTGATGCAGTCGGGCTCCTTAATCAGCAAAGAGGAAAAGCTGTGATTTCCGTATTCTGTAATTTTCCCGCATACTCTGCAGTAAAACCAGTGTGTCTGACCATCATATTTCATATCGGTTCCCTGGGAATGATCACAATCCCATCTGGCATACAGTAAAATATCACCTGATTCATCCGGCCCGATCTGTACAGCCGGCTCTCCACTGAAATCAGGGGATCGAAACCATCCTGAAAAGCTATATCCTCCATATATCAGTTCTGACTTTTCAGGCAGAATCACAGTCTCCCCTCTTTCGTATTTCACCGGAGGACTATATCCTTTTTTCCATGCTCCTCCATTAAGACTGTATTCAATAGAATATCCCGTGCCCCTGATTGAAAAATCATTTCTTATTTTTTCTGAGCTTCCGCCATACTGTCCATATGCCGGAAATACCATAAGCACTGCTAAAAGAGCAGTAATTGCCCCAAATCTGAGTTTTTTTAAAAATGTATATCGCCTATCTGCTCTCATCCATTTTCTCCATCCCCATTTTGCCATCCCAGACTCCATTTTTATCTACCAAACAGCCATCCGGCGTCCTTTCGTCCATATACATACTGCCGTATGATTTATATCCCAGCTTTTCATAGATCCATTTTCCCAGTCCCGTTTTCCAAAACCAGGTCTGTCCGGGAATGTCCTCTTCTGCGGCAAAATAATAACTTTTTCCGTCTATTTCCTGCCAGCCTGACAGCATGATTCCTGTCCTGCGGTCAAGAAAATACCACTTGCCGTCCTGCCCGTCCTTGTGCCATCCCTTGATCAGCATTCCCAAATTCCCATCACTTACTTCACTGGTATAGTACCACAGAGCATCTGACGCCTGATACCAGCCAACCGTCATGATCCCGTCTTTTCCAAAATGAAACCAGCTGCACGTATTCTTTACCGGAGCATAGGGATTGGGCGTATAAACCCAGGCATCTCTTATATAATTTCCCCTGCCGTCACCGTATTTCCACTGCCTCTTTCTCTCATCCGCCAGTTCCCATTTTCCCATAGAGCACTCTGCCTTTTCCTGAGGAGACGAGTATGGATAAAACTTTGAGCCTCCTTTAAAACCACCGTGTCCTTTGGATATGGATGCAGAATGGATAATCTCCGCCCCTTTCCATGGATTTTTTCCGGAAAAATCCGGGCGAAATGCACTGTACTGTACAGCCTGTGCATCAACAGCCACTTCTACCTGCGTTCCTTTTAAGACTAAGTGGGCATCCGGGATCAGAATCCCATCTGTCACAGGGATATCCGTCCTGGCTTCTGCTTTTTTTGTATAATAGTAATATTCCCCGTGCTTTTCCCAGCCTTTAAGGATCATGAGGTTTTTATCTGAAAAAGGGGCATTCAGGCCTTTTCTGGAAAATCGAAACTTTACCCGTACCCAGGAGGGACCCAGCTTATTTTTAAGCGTCAGCCTGTATCCTGCTGTTGATCCAGGAAAATATTCCTCTGCCCCATCTGTTTCTGCATCCAGCTCAATGGCTACCTGTGAAGTTTCGGAGGCGTATACAGGAAAAGCCCCTGTAAGGCACATGATCGCCAAAACTGTACACAACCTTCTCTTTCTCATCCTATTCCTACTTTAGCCCCAGTGTTGCTGCAGCCGCATCCAATGTAGGCTGTCCTGTGGTCTGGATCAGGCTTCCCGATACATTGACAGAATCTGATACGGCCTCTAATTTCGTAAAATCCTGCACCGTAAAGCTGGTAAAAAGCTTAGGTGTTTCCGCTCCTGCGGCCAGGGGATCTTTCAGTCCGTAGATATACACGCTGTCCGTCCCCGGCTCTCCGGAAATATCTTCCCTGATTTTCTCCCATTTTGCACCATCAATCCCATTCAAAACCACCGCATCATACACCTGATCCGAAAGATCTCCCTTCTTCTGTGCAGTAACTGCCGGAATCTCCACCTGTAAAAATGCCCATGATTGATATTCCACATTTGATTTTAAAGACGGATCCTTTGTTACCTCCTGCCCCGGCTCCAGATCCACGGCGTTTGCTGGATTCCAACCCGGCTCCAAAATAGTACCTGCCGTATCCTTCTGATCCGACTGGCCTGCCACAATATTAAACACATTGGACTTTGTTTCTGCCGTGCCAGAAAAATACGCATATGCACCGCTGACTGCTCCAAGCGCCATTGCTCCTGCCAAAACTGCTGCTTTCGTTTTTTTGCTGAATCCCATAAAAATCTCCTTCCGCCCAACCGGGCTATTATATTTTATAACAACGATGACCGCATCCTGAAACTCCGGAGGAAGCCACCTGTGTTATCATCCTATTTCGGACAACCTGAATACCTCTCTCAGGATCGGAGCCGCTGCATTCAGCCGGAAGACTACGGTTCCCTTTACATCCTTTTTCAAAATACAAACTGTGTCCGGCTCCGGGTTCGCATCTCCCTGAAACCAATATCCATCCTCCGTAATATCAATCACACGATGGATCACTGCGTTTCCATTTGAAAAATAAACGCCAATCTCCCCTTTTTCAGGCGCTCTTCGAGAATCCGCTGCCACAATTGCCCCGGTCTGCAGCTCCGGTTCCATGGATCCCGTACGGATCAGATAGCGGTCAAAACGCTGATTTCCATACAAAATGGCAGCCAAAAGAATCAGAAATACCAGATTTCCTTTCACAAAGACTATTACTTTTTTCAATTTTAGACTCCTTCCTGGAAATAGAATACTTTTACGAATGGAAAATTTTGAATTGAATAAAATAGTGGAAATTTTGAAAATAAAGAAAAAATTTTGATTTCAAAGAAATTCATAAGAAAAAGACAGACCTGTCTGAAATGTGGTTCCTGCTTTTTTACTATTTATACTTCATAATCCGGATGGTGTCAAGGGGGAAAATTACAAAAATACTTGACCTGTATATGAAATCGGATAGAATAAATCATATACGAAATCAGACAACAGGATAGACATATGCATTATTTATGAGTAAAACAAAGGAGTCACTGGTATGATACGAAAATTTAAAGAGACAGATACCCGTCAGGTAATGGCTATATGGCTGAGTGGAAATGAAGAGGCACACTCCTTTATCCCGAACGAATACTGGCATTCCCGTCTTTAGGATTTAGCACTATATTATTTGGGACTTTTTTTCATACAGATTCTCATTAGCTAGCATAAATGCTGGCTTTTTTTGATTAAAAAAATTTGGCAAAAAACTTTTTTACGTCTTGTTTTAATAGTGTTATAGTGCCATACTATAAAAGGGTGATTTTATGTCATATTTTTTAAAGAAAACAAACAATAAAAAAGGGACTTATCTACAAATCTATGAAAGCTTTTATGATCCAGAACGAAAAGGTGGGGCACACCGATCCTATAAACCGCTTGGGTACGTTCATCAGTTACAGGCAGAAGGTATCGATGATCCAATTGCTTTTTATAAAGATGAAGTCCAAAAACTCAATCAGGAACTCAACAAAAAGAAACAGGATGAAAAAGCCCGGAAAATATCAGAAGAGTCGCCTGAAAAACTTCTCGGATATTTCCCATTGAAAAATCTGTGCGATTCCCTGAGGTGTAAAAATTATATCGACCTTATGCAGACTGCTACCGGTTTCCGGTTCAACGTCTTTGACATAATGTCCGCTCTTGTTTATGCAAGAGTGGTTCATCCCTGTTCAAAATTAAAAACATATATAGAGGTGATCCCAAAACTATTTGAAAAATATGAGTTCTCCCTTGACCAGCTTTATTCCGGTCTGGGATACATCGGCTCTGAATACGAAAAGATCATTGAAATCTTTAATCATCAAGTGGCTTTAAAATATCCTTTTGATACTTCCCACAGTTACTTTGATTGCACAAACTTCTATTTTGAGATTGACCGGGAAGATGAGTTCAGACTGAAAGGGCCATCGAAAGAAAATAAAAAAGAACCCATCGTTGGTATGGGACTGCTCCTTGACGCAAACCAGATACCTATTGGTATGAAAATGTATCCCGGAAATGAAAGTGAAAAGCCCGTCATACGGGATATTATAGATGATTTGAAGCAGCGCAATCGTATATCCGGAAAAACCATCCAAGTAGCTGACAAGGGCTTGAACTGTTTTGAAAATATCCTGCATGCCTTAAAAGCCGGCGACGGATATATTTTCTCCAAATCCGTAAAAATGCTTCCAGAAACAGAAAAAATCTGGGTTCTTCTTGAAAATGATTATGTTGATGTCAAAAACAAAAAAGGGGAAGTTCTTTACCGTATCAAAGATTGTGTTGATGATTTCAATTATAACTATACGGATAAAGACGGACACAGAAAAACATTAAAATTAACCGAAAAACGCGTTGTAACATTCAATCCCAAACTGGCCGAAAAGCAAACGCTCGAAATCAACAGGCAGGTCGAAAAAGCAAAAAAACTCAGGGCATGCGAGGCGAAGAAATCTGAATATGGAGACAGTTCAAAATATGTCACTTTTATCCCCACCGATAAAAAAGGTGAAAAAACAACTGGAAAAGTGAAAGTGGAAATAAACGAAAAAGCAATCGAGAATGCTAAAAAACTGGCTGGGTATAATATGATCGTCACATCTGAGATCCGAATGACTGCGTCAGGGATTTATGCCGCATATCACAATCTTTGGAGGATCGAGGAATCTTTCCGGATCATGAAATCCCAACTTGACGCAAGACCTGTTTTCATGCAGAAGCAGGAAACAATAACCGGACATTTCCTTATATGCTATCTTTCAGTGCTTCTGACAAGGCTGTTTCAAATACATGTTTTAAAAGATGGATATGGCACAGAAGAGATTTTTGATTTTATACATGATTTCAGAGTTGCCAAAATCTCTGACCGGAAATATATAAACTTAACTCGAAGTTCTTCGTTTATCAAAGACTTAACCGTTCGAACAGGCTTGCCACTCACCTCTTATTTTCTTGGAAATGAAGACATAAATAAAATGCTAAGTCACAGGTTTTAACCTATGGCTTAGCACTATTTTTTTAATCTAACTCCAAAAGACAGGTATCATAAACGATTTTTATTGTAAAACTTTTTCTTACTTTTTCACTTTCCTTATCCACTTTTCCTTCCTAAAAGAACAGAGAGCAGCTCATGTTATACTGCTCCCTGTAAAAAGATTATTGTATTTGATTCGGTTAGGCACTTGGAATAAAAGTTCCATTACCATCCCATGTGCCTGGGCGTTTGGTAAATTCTGGATGGGAAGGACAATTTAAGAACATATTGGTAAAATTGGATGTATTTAAAATATCCCAGTCATTCAACGCTGATGTATCTGTAAGCTGACTAATTCCATTGAACATTGCTTTCATATTATTTACAGCACTAGTATCCCCGTTTATTAGAGCGTTCAAATCCGTTAAAGATGAGCATCCATCAAACATAGAACTCATATCGGTTACATTCCCAGTATCCCAATCTGCTAATGCTCCTATATTTATTGGTTTTAGGGTAACAATCATTTCGCTCCACAAAAAAGCAGCCCGGATTATTCCAGACTGCAATTTCCATCTTTTATACTTTTATCAAACATCCACCTCGTAAATATATTTATTTATTTCAAATCTAATGTTGTGGCCTACAATCTTATTCCGATAAATCGCTTCGCCACATACTATATTTATCAACAGCAAAAACAATATCCCAAACTTTATGAATATCATCGTTGATAATCGCACTTATACTTGAAATTGCCATCTATATTTCTCCTTTGAATCTTAACCATTTCATATCTCCTCATAAAGAGAACTATTTATTCCCGATATTAGAACCAACTTGTTTTTTCGTCCCTAAATTCAGGTTGGGTGCTATGCTCATAAGGATTATAGTTATTCAAATTGCAGCCGAACTCTTTCAATGATTTTATTTTATTATCCGCTGTCCATTCCACCAACGAAATACCATCAAATTCCTCTATACGCCCATTGTTCATTTCATTTTTAAAATACCATTCCACAATCGTCTGGTTTTCTTTGTGGAAAAATTGTTTTATTTCCCAAACAACAACTTTACCACGAGTATTCCATTCCTGAAACCAGTGTTTTACGAGTTGACGATTAGCATATTGGGGTCCCCAGCTTTCAATATAAATTACATCTTCTGCAAAAATATTGTCAATACCTAAATCCTGTTTTGTAAGCCACATTTCAAACCATAAATGAATAATTTTTTCCCTTTCATTCACAACTCATTACCTCGCTAATTTCAAAGCAATCCTACATATCTTGCATAATCAAAATGGTTCCTAATATATATCCGCAGTCCCATTCCTTGAAAATTTCATTATCATAATGGAAACAGGGGTGTTTAAATACAATACCTGAACCAATTCCATTATCATAAGTTTTCAGATAATCTTCATCAGCAGAAGATAAGACCTTAACCGTATCTGGAAATGTTTTCCAAAATACTTCCTCATCTGTATATAAATCTTTTTGGTACTGAGGTAACGCTAAAATCTCGCCTTTCATAAGAAAATCAACGGATAACCGCTTAATTTTCAAAGAGGGCATTTCCCCATCTTCTGGTATATCATATACTGCCTCATCAATTTCAATTTTTAACAAATCAACACCAAGTGAATCAAAAAAATATTTTTGTTCTTTAGTAAGGCTGTCAATAAAATCTTGATTCAAAGCTTTATCTTTTGAATAATCATTTGACTCATAAAATAACTTCGTCGATTCTATATCAACATCTAATTGCCATGGCATAAATTCAAAAAGCATATTCGTCACCCCTAAATAACAATTCCAATTTATGAACCTAAAAAAGAGTATTTTTACTTGCTATTTCTATCACTCTTTTTGAGTAATACTCTGATAAAATGTCGCCAGTTGATTTAGTTTTTTATTTGATTTCTTATAATCCATTCCTAACTCTCTATACATAACTGCCACAACCATAATGAATGACTTTATTGCTAAGTCTAATGCATACTCTTGTCCTTCATCCAAAGGACTGAGATCAATTGTTGCTAAGCAGTTACCAAGCCTGTTTGTATTTCCAAAATTACTGGCATGTAAAGAACAGAAGGCTCTCTTATATGCGAAGTATAAATTTATAACCATCGTTTTGTAATTTCCATCTGTATGTTCGATGACATATTCGCACATATCTGTGAAAGAGTAATGACCTGACCACCAATAATCTTTTAATTTGCTTACAGAAAATTGTTTCCGCAATTTCGCAAGCTCGTTCTCGTAGTCCTGCATTTTTTCTGTTTGTCCTGCGTACCTGCACATTGTTTTTAAATTTTTATATCTTTGCACACTATAATCAACATAATATTTCTCTACCATTCTGTCTCTATCAACACCTTCACACTGTGCTTCAAATACAGAGATAATAATGAACTGTTCAAACAAATTACGGGCCAGGCCAAGGGCTCCATCCGGAAAACCATTTTTACATAATAAAATCAATTCACGGAGAGTCAAAAGACTTTTTCCCGTGCAGTTTAAAACAAGATTCATATACGATTCTTCCTGCTTATAATGGCCATGATTTATCTTATCCGATATCTCGTCTTCTATTAAATCTAAACACTCTTCTAATTCATCTATGCGGAATTTTAATATAATATCCTCTTGTGTCATCTGATCTCCTCATGATTTCATTCAATTCTATTAGCGTCAGACTCTAAATCAAAGTTTCTGTAATGCCACATACACTTCCTGCAATGCTTCATGGAATTTTGATTCTTTTATTTCCGAAGTCAGACCAGGCTCATCAATATAAAATAAACAGGCTTCCGGTACTGTATCCATAAAGCACTTGTGAAACAGCGGATTTTCATAAGTATTTGCGTATTCCGTATAAAAGGGTTCTGCTTGATCATAATATTCTTCTTTCGTGATTCTTCCGTCCAGATAGTCCTTCATTTGATCTAACAAAACCGCTCTAAACTCCATGTCGCTCATGCTCATTTATCCACTCCCATTTTATATGTTAAAAATTACGGATTCCTGACAGGATTATATCACAACTATAATCCCATGTTCAACTGATCCGACAAATCGAACACCTTAAAATCCCATACTACTATTCCCATTACTCCATCAGCTTTTTATAGATTTCTTCCACATCATAGTCTGGAGCAAACGATTTTGCCACATCCATGATTCTCTGCACCTTTCCCACATCATCTTCCTCCAGCTCATTTGCAATCGTGACTGCATCCTTGCCTTTTAATGCCTTTTTACACACCTTCCCGATCAGCCAGGTCAGCGATGCATACGCCAATCGTTCTTCCCTGACCTGTGCCCTGAAATCTTCCTCCGCCCATCTTAACTTTTCTTCCAAAGTAGCCATATTGTCTCTCTTTTACTCTTCTTCTGATTTTTTCATCGAACGATGAGCGTAAATATGAGGTGGTAGCAATGTAGGCTGACATAAACAGGTTCTGAGTATATTTCAGAATACTGAGTATAGAAAAGAAATGTCCGGAATAAAATAAAATTATATACGCAGGTGCCTTTTAGGTGGCTCGGAGAAGATCCGGGCTTTTTTATATTCGTTTTCAGGAGGTAATTTCACATGTTCAGGAACACAAAAGGAAACAGGCGTTTTCTGGATTTTTGGCTTTTTCTATTAAAAAAGAAATAAGCGACCGTTTGAAAACACTTTTCCCATTTTTCGTACCTGCTGCGGCACAATATGTTTTTGCTGCAGAAAAGAAAAAAACCACAGCCAGTCAGGGTTTACCGACTGTCCGTGGTCTTTTCCAATTTATTATGACATATGTATTTTTGCTCTTTGTTTCCGTTATAATGGGAATTAACAAATCCTGTTCGGTCCTATTTCAATCGGAAACAAGTTTTCCCATTTCAAAACGAAACAAGGGATTACATTTCCTATATATGTTTTCCTATTTCAAATGGAAACAGGAATTTTTTAATCTATTATCTTTTTTCATTACAACCGAAATAAACCTCTCTATTTGCAGATTCATTTTCCCATTACAAAAGAAATAGTTGATCATTCTTTCTCTATACTACGATAGGTTCCTGATCCAATATGTTCTATATATCCATTTTTGACAAGCCAATGGATATAATTCTTGATTATGATTCTTTCCTTTCCCTGTTCATGTCGTGATGCCAGCTTCCATTTTTCTTTCTTAGTGGTTGCATCGCAAATTTCCAGATACAGCTTCCCTTTCTCGGAAACAAACTGCGGCATGATCTTGACTCTCTCTGGAAATAGCTCCGACGGAGTCGGTCGTGTGCATTCCTGCACAATATATTTCGCTGGTTTTCTGAATACGGTTCCGTCTGGTTTTCTGACCGTCATAACACTCTGTTCCTTATTTTCCACCTTGCATACCCCGCCTATTGCCTCATTTATCATGTCAGTGACCATTTTCTCGGAGAGAAGCGGTGTACAGAGATCGCATCGACGACCATTAAGAAATTCAACAGGATAGCCACTGGTTACTGTGCCACACAGCTTATGTCTCAGCTTCACTTTCTTTTTCTGACTTACAAAGGGTAAAATGACCTCATATTCGTCTCCTGTCAACTCCTGAATCCGCCTTTCAAATATCTCAGCAGTATGTTTTTGTGGGAAACAGCACCTGCAGTACGGCGCCTTTTCGAACTTTACCAGACCAATTTTGAAAGTACGTCCGCATTCCTTATGATGTATAATAACATTTTGGGTTGTTTTCCGATTTCCGTACTGGATTAATGTATATTTGCTTTTGGTCGGATCAATACGATTTTGAATTTCCTCCTCACTCAGTCGAAAACCACAGACACATTCCTTTTCTTCGTACACGGCAGTCAAAGCGTTTATTTTCCGAATTTTTCCGCAGGTTTTATGCAGTACGCCTTCCACTTTTCCTGCTCCGTCCGTAATGACCTCATATTGTCCATCTCCAAGGAACCTTAATCGCCGGTTTAATAGCTGTTCTTCCAAAAGCTGTTTTTCACATTCAGGGCATCCAGAACCCATTAAAATCGCATAGGGATGCGTATAAAACTCATATCCACACTGGCGGCATTTTAACAGTACAGTCTGTCCAAAAGGTGACCGAAATTCATAGCTATATTTTATTTCTTCCCTGAAATTTTTCTCCCATCCTTCTCCGTGATTTTCTGTTTTCTGCTGAAAATCCTCATAATCTTCAAACAGAAAACTCAAAAGACAAACTCCCACAGTCACAGACCTTATTTTGCTGTTCAGGCAGGCTGAGATTTTACTTTCCGGTTTATCTCCCAGCAATTCTCCATAACCGGCATCCTTCATGTCCGAAACTAGATTTCCGAAAGGCTTTATCAACGGATACCCCCTCTCTTCCATGCGTTCCAGAAGCAGCAACTGGGTTATGTTCCAGTCGATGTTTACCGGCTCATCGTACATTCCTTTCATAAAACCGGATATTTTAAGTTCCGTCTGCTCCGGAGCCCTCATTCGTACCGGTTCCAAGGTGGAAATTACTTCCTTCCTGTTTAAATACTCATTGTTTTTGATCCTTACTTTCATCAGCGGAATTTTGTGTTTTGCACATATACTCACTGCTGGCAGATGATGCCATGTATGGTAATACGCTTCCCCTCTATTTCTTTGATCTTCCTTCATACATTCAGGACACACTTTTAACTCATGAATGTCCGCCACTCTGTCGCACAAACTTTCATAAATACCTATCCTGTCCCTAAACAGCAATTCCGAACGTTTTACCTGCTGTCTCCACGGCAAAAGAGGAAACCACACATAAAGAGGAGTCATCCTGGATACAATCGTTTCTAAAGTCGGAAAACATTTCATTTCCTTGTATCGGCTGCATACGGTCTCCAGGGCCGGCATATAATCGAGATGCCTTGCATTGGCATAACATACATGTTGAGGCAATATTTTCTTCATATAGTAGTCTGTAAAAGAATACTCTGCATTGTAGCCACAGAACCCGTTTGCTTGTGCAAGCCTAAGTAACCAACTGTACAGAAGCTCATCAGCCTCCGGTTTAAAACACACTGGAATATACATAAAAAGCCTCCTTTTTCTCATTTTTTTAATTATGAGAAAAAAGAGGCTTCTTGTTGCAAAAAGCTGCTGTATTTCAACTACAAATCGATGTCCCTGTATGATACCTCGTAAAGTCCGTATCTAACCCGCCGAATATATCCGTTCTTTTTCAGCCATGACAGTATATTATGGACCTGTGTGTCACCCATTTGTAGTTCCTGTTTAACTTCCATACACGAAAACTGCCTCCCTTTTTCTTTCGCCCAAAGGTACACTTCAGCTTTCTTTCCAATCGCTCTCTCCGGTTTCTTAATCCGATGCCGAAACACCATGGACGGTGTTGGTCTTGACAGTTCCTGGATCAGGAAACGGCTGTCTTTGACCATCGTGGTTCCGTCAAGTCCCTGAATCTCATACCGGCTGATTTCCTTAGGAGCCACATGATACTTTCCTCCAGTACATTCTAAAACCAACTGTTGAAGTTCTTCCTGACGGATGACCGTACTGCAAAGATCGCAGCGTTTTCCGTTCTGAAATTCTACCGGGAGAATATCCGTACAGGTTCCGCAAGTCTTGTGCCAGAAGGTAATTTTCGTATCCTGATTGACGAAAGGGGTTTTTACCACATACTCGTCTCCAACCAGATCCTTCACTCGTTTTTCAAACAGTTGCGGCGACAAATTACGCTGGCGGCATTTTCTGCAGTAAGGGAATTTTAAAAAATTAACCAAATCCGTTGCGAAAGTTTGTCCACATTCTTCGTGTAAAATCATAACTTTTCCATTTCCCCATTTTTTCGATTCATATCCTATTACTTTGAAATTCCGGCTATATCTGTCCACCTTTTCCTGCTTTCGGCTTAAATCGGCTTCCATTGTGCATCCACATTCTCGCCTGCACCACACGGCATCAGCCGGCCTTATTTTTCTTACAACACCACAGGTTTTGTGCCGGATTTTACTTTGTCTATTTCCGTAGCCACAAAATCTTCCCTCTAATTCATATTCTCCGTCTCCCAGGTGCGACAACTGGCGATTCACAATTTCCTCCAAAGATAATCTGCCATCGCATTCCGGACATCCGCATCCCGACATAATCGCATACGGATGAATATGAAACTGATTGCCGCAAATCTTACATTCCATAAATACGGTCTGCCCAAACGGAGAAAGCAGGTGGAAATTTTCCTTTATATATTGATAAAAATCGTCTCGAAATCCTTCTCCTGCTGTCTCCGCTTCCCGAACAAACGCTTCCGGTTCAGGAAAAAGAAACGATAAAGCCCGAAGCAGATTTTCCTTGTGAATCCATGACGACGCCAGCATCCGTCTGATTCCCCGTCCTGTCTGTTCCTGAAAAAACACAGCATATCCGCTCTGCCGGAGTCCTTTTGCCAATTCGTCATACGGACTTTCCCCGCTGTATCCCAAATTCTCCATTCTCCGCTGCAGAATCGTTCTTACACTCTTTAAATCAATAAACAACGGCTTGTCATACAATGCTTTTGTAAATTTGGAAAGTTCCCATTCCGTTTCCGGGTCGGCAAGAAGCTGCACGGGAACAACCTGCTTTAAATCAACATCTGCTAATTTGTGTTTGCGTTGTGCAGCCTGAAGCACAACTCCGTGTCTGGCGCACATTCTTGTTTCCGGCATTTGATGCCAAGTGTGGCAATAAAAAAAGCCATGGTTTAATTTGTCTTCTTCCATGCATTGGGGACACAGTTTAATCTCCGAAACTTCGGAATTAAGCGGTATGTCATACAGAATATTGTCAGCATCCCTTAAGATAACCTGGGAACGCATTGCCTGTTTCCCATATGAGTCAAACGGAAACAACGCATAAAGAACTGACATCCTTCGAAAAACAAAATCCACATCGGGAAAACTTGTCGTTGCGCCGTTTTCCTTACATACATGGTCCAGACCACGTATGTAATCCAACCTCACGGTACCTACGGGGACTTTTTTGCTCGTTTCCTTTCTACTGCTTAGAAAATCGCTCTGGAACTTGCAGATGCCGGATACACCGTTACATTCCGCCATCCGCATAAGCCATCCATACAAAAACTCGTCATCAAACGGTCTGACGCATATCGGGAGCATTATTCCACCCCCCTTCTTTCTCCATTGAGCCTTTTAATAAATTTTCCATTTCTTCCAATGATATTTGAACCGTTTCCGATTTCTTTTCATCTACAGATTTTTTTACTGTTTTTTGTCTCTTGGACTTCTCCAAGCATTCTTTTCCAAGAATCCCCAATGTCAACTGTGTCTTCTGACGAATGCCAAGGGACACAAACCCTTCTCTCTTTTCTGCTTTAGCGTAAGCTTTCCGTATACTTTGTTCGGAATATTCCGGACAGCAGCATAAAATCGCATCACTTACGGCAGCCAGATGCATGTCCCGATTATAATGATCCCTCATGTTTCTTTCATTCTGCGCTTTCATTTCCAACATCATCTCTCGCTCCCTGTCTGCTTCCACAGACTTTTTGATCTGTAAAAGCACGGATTCTCTGGCGGACAGGTATTGCTGCTCGCTTTCTTCAAGAGATTTCATAAGCAGTTTTTTCATTTGTCCGAATTTCTCCTGTGCAATTTTTCGTATGTAGGCTGCCGTAATTTCCGGTTCTTTTTTTGCAGCGGCCACTTCAAACTGTACCATCATCCACAGCAGAATCAGGAGGTCAATGCTCCCCATGGATTCCTCGTACATCGTGTCCGTAAGTTCGGTCGTAACAAGCAGTTCCTGTGTCTGCCACTGATATTCCAAAATCCGGCTGATGATCAACTGCATAAAATCCGGCTGCGTACAATACTGATCCGCATGAATCAGCCAGCCCTCCGTTCTTCTCTGAAGCCTTAAAGTTTCCTGCCAATGCCTGCTTACATCTTCCGTTCCAATCATAACCAGGGCTACTCCAGTAGATGCAGTGATCGTCAAAAGATTTTCGGCCGACTTTGCACTGGAAGGAGAAAACTCCATCAGCTGGACTTCGTCTATGGCAATCACACCGATATGGTAGCGCTTGATCCACTGGCATACAATACTGGTCTGTTTGCCCAGATTGGCAACTCCCCGTATTTCCGCATAATGGCTTCCGCTGTCCAGTAGATTGTCCAACTGTCTTGCAAACTGTACAAAAAGTGCCGACAGATTTCCGTTTGCAAAAGCAGTCAGACGAATAATCGGAATTTGATAATAAGCAAATTCCTCAAAGTCATGCCGGATTACTTTCGGATATTTAGCAGATACCAACTGGAAAGCTGTTGATTTTCCGGCGCCGGCCGTCCCTATCATGGAAAATCCCATTGTGTTGCTCGAAATATCCATCTCTGCAGTAAGTACCTCTGCTTTTTCTTCTTCTCCTCCTACCTCAAATATGTCCGGACGAGCCGTCAGCCCGATTCTGCGTCTGGCGTAGGAAGACACAAGAGCCGCATGAAGATACTGGTCCACGCGTGCATGAAAAGGAAACGGAAAACGTATTTCCCGAAGCATCAAAATTTTCGTCTTTTTGTCCATCGCAGACATTTCGCGGGCTTTTTCTCGACTGTATCCGTTCAGAGGAATGCTGTTTTGAACCTGCAGTTCCCGATTTGTGGATATCCGTGGGAGTGCACAGATATCAGGATGACCTTCGTATCCGTTTCCGGACCAATATTCTGCCTTCACAATATCCTGCATATTAAGATCCAAATCATCGTACAGATTTTCCTCTTCCTCCAGGATTCTGTATGGAAGATCCATGTACCCGACATAGTTCATACGGCACCTCCTTGTCAAGCTTCGAAAAAGTCGTCCAGGTCGCTGAAGTCATCCGCTTTTGCAGGAAGAACAATGGATTCTTTCTTTTGAACCACATCAACTGCCGCTTCCCTGTATCCTGACTCCATTTCTGCATTGGATGTTATCCGGTTGCGTTCTGCCCGCAATGCCTGACGCATGTTCTTTTTTGAATTTTTTCCTTCTTCCTGAAACTTTCTTGCTGTCTGAATCGTATTTCCAATCGCTTCTCTGGCGGCAAGTCTGGCCGTTGTGTCCTCTTCCTCATATTTCCGTAGCATTTCCAGTTTTTTTTCATACATTTCATCATACTCAGTCCAGGTAAGATCCGAAAATCCCCTCAGTTCGCCTCTATCCGTATTCAGTTCAATAGCATAAACAATACCATCCACCATCACATAAACTTTCTGAACACTGCGCTGATCGTAACGAATTCCTTCCATTTTTACTTTCTTCTTTTCTGCCTTCGTCATAGCCTCAATCAGCCATGGGTATCTTGTATAATAGTACAAACCTTTGTATTCGATTCCTGCCCTGGACACCTTGAACACTCGGTCTGTTTTCAGCAATGCAAACATAAACTGAGGTTTTAATGCTTCCGTAATCGTGCGTGGCTTTCCAAAATTTTCCTGTCCATACTTCCAAACTCCACACGGAGCCGGAACAATGTTCTGTTCCACCATTTCCTTGGTAAATGGATACCCCTCCCTAGTGTGCATGTTTGCGTAAGCCACAAACTGATAAACCATGCTTCTGACATCGTGAATATCTGTACAGGCTGTTTCGTAATGCGCAGACTCCACTCTTTTTAAGATAGTTCCCGTTCCCTGCGCTTCCCCTCTTAGCATTTCCTGAAACTGATGGAAACTCTGTTCCACAAGTCCCTTTAAGGAACCGCTGCCAGGAGACACCAACGTCACGGTAATTCCCAGTTCCCCCATAGCTCTCCTGAACTCTTTGCTGATATATTCCGATCCATGATCCACACGGATTTCACTTGGAAGAAAACAGGACGGATAAACCTCCGGCGGAATGGTAACACCGTATTTCTCTGTCTGTCGGTTATGCTCCTCCATCAGTGTAAAAAACAGATTGGAAACACCCATATAGCTGTTGTTGTGATAGTCTGCCCAACAAGCCACGATACAGGAAGAATATACATCCACTGCCATATAAACAATTGCTCTTCCCACAAGTTGGCGACTGTCCGCTTCCGACACATTGTACATATCCACCTCCAACTCGTCCACTTCCAAAATCTGTCCCGGATAATCACAACCGCTTCTGGCATTACCAAGCAACAGCCGTTCATCATTTCTCACTGCCCGCCTGCCTTTTTTCGCCTGACGGATTGTCAGATTTCCAAGCTGCTCATTGCAGTACCGCAGATATCTCTTATATGACGGTCTGTCTTCCTTGGGCACAACCCTGATAATCAGTTCTCCGTCCTTCACTTCCCTGATCGTGTAATATTTCTGCAGCATATGGTCATATGAGGACTGGATGGTTCCTCCTTTTTCTTTTGTCTCCATAAATTCCATAAAAAATTCATGATAGCGTTCCTGTAAAATGGCATCGTTTTGAACATTGCTGCTGTTCCCGTTTTTGTTTTTAGCACCGCGTACATTTTTCCCTAATTCCCCTTTTTTCTTCTGTTTTCTTCCATCAATTAGGGAATATATATTCCGACCGGATTGAAGATATCTCCGGAGTAACCGAAGTCCAGCTTTCTTCTTAATGCCTAACCGTTTACAAACATCATAAAACTCAGGTTTTGCTTTTCTATGCTGAAGCTCATCCCAATTAGGGTACATCTGTGTAAGCATATTTTCTATTATGCTTTGCTTGTTACCAAGCAGAAGCATTTCTGCTTCCGTCAGTGTTTCAATACAGTACTGCTTTTCTTCGTACTCTGCCTCGACTATCTTTCCCGTTTCAATCATGTGCATCATGCAGTCTGTTTGAATCCTTTGAAAATCAAATTTTTCAATATCCATAGCAATCAGCAGGATCTGCTTTGTGTTCACATCCAAAATACGGTACAATGTATTATCCAGATTTACTACAGTCCCTGCTTTAAAATTCAGTTCCTGCATAGCCCTGCCTCCTTGTATTTTTCTTCAATCTCATCTTTCATCATTTGTGCCAGCCTGGCAAAACGCAATGGTTCTGTATCCATCGGAAGGTCGATCCATTTATGTGCCAGCAGATATTTCAGTTTCGATTCCGTATCTGTCACATAACATCTGTCATACCAGCCCATACAGATTTCTATGTTTCGCGCATAAACCTTGTTTAAGTCACTGCCAAATATAATGCGAAAGTCTGTACCGTGCCGTTTCCAATAATCACATTCTATAGTCTGTCTGGTCAGAAGCTTGTTGTAATGATTGGGATACAGCCGGTATCGGTCGGAATCCCGATTGAATTCGTCCCTGTCCGCTTTAACACTGTAGGCTACCGATGTTCCATCCGTATGTGTTACCAGAAAATCCGTAGACAGGATATTAGTCGGAATCCGAAAACCACGACACCTGCATATTTCTTCCACTATGGAAGCATTCATCAGCATTTGCTCTCTGATTTCTGCCACCCTGTCACTGTAACGCAGACACCAAAACAATGTTTTCTCGCTCTGTGACAACACATCCACCGTCCGTTTTTCAATCGGATCCCATATTTCCGATGCCGTGCCGATGCTCTTCGCCTCGTTTGCCTTAAGAAATCCGACATACTCCCTGCCTTCCCCCAGGCAACGCCCTTCTTCAAGCTTTTTTCTGTCACTTTTCTGTCTCACATGCGTTCTCCTCTCATACATTCGTCATTGAGGTACACAAATCCCTCAAATACGCTGGCTTCCAGCAGGTTATCCTGGCCGATGGCTTTTCGTCTCCACTGGACAATTTTTTCCAGAAAGGTTTCTTTCCACAGGCTCAGAGCCCTGCAGTAAGGCGGGATTTGCTGCCATGCGTCTTCGTCACAAAGCGGTCTCATCACATCGTCAATCCAGCATTTGTACCGTTTTCTCCCTTTTACAATAAGCATCTTTCCTGTTGCGTTGCACACGATGTCAGGATTTACCAAACAAATTTCCTCTCCGCCGACCTCCACCGGGCAACCATAAAACTTCAGTTTTTTCCCGTCTGTTTTGACATACCAGGTACACAGTTCCAGGGCCGCAGTAACTGTAACCCCTTTGTACCCTGGATACTTAAAGATGTCGCTCAGGATAATCTTATTGACCATCCCAGGCACGGCAGAAGCTACAAAAAGAGCCAGTCCGTATGCGGGGACATTCTCGAAGCCTTCCGTGTCAAATAAACAGATATCCATGTCCAACACATCCATCGTAAATACTTCTTTCTCTGCGTGTATGGTTGCCATTCCAGACGGCTCCATCACGATATGCGGGTTTTCTACTCTTATCGGCGTTTTTTTCCCTTTTTCGCAACCGTACAATACATAGTTCCCTTCTTTTCTGACAAACCAATCGATTAGGTGTTTTGCTTCCATGACAATTTCCTCCTTAAAATTTTTCTAAAATATGGAGACGATTTTCAAAAATTCCCGAAATTTATGCCATTTTCTTTTTTCATTTCTTTTATTTTTCATATTGTTTTTTGCTTATTAAAGTATTAATTTAGCTACTTTTCTACCGATATTTCTTTAATTTATTTTTTTCATATTTCTTTATTATTTATAATATGGTAAAATTAAAAAAACACAGACGAAGGGAGTGGCATCATGCCAACCTATATGTACATAAGAGAAACGAGTTTTGTTCTTCCGCTCAAAGAACAGCTTGAATATGCCAAAGAACACAGCATTGTCCGTGAGCACCGTCTTGGCCCTGGTCAGTATGCCCGTGAAAACTGCACGGACATCCGGCAGCTGATCAGCCATCCCTTAAAGGCCGGCGACCGGCTCGTGGTCCGAAACCTGCTTCTGATCGGTCATACCCACCAAAAGATTTTTGACACGCTCCAGGAATTCCACCGTGCCAAGATTCAGCTTGAGATTATAGACGCCAACTATCTTGACCTGGTTCCTGCTTCCGGAGATCCACGGTCCGAAAATCAGGACTACGCCAAACTAACGGCATTCCTGCGTGTTTTTACCACTGCCAACGAAAAAAGAAAGGTACTTCGCATGAAGGCCGATCCATCGGCAAAACGGGGCCGTCCGGTCAAAAACTGGAAGTCGCTTCCAGACGATGTTAAAAAAATCATTATCCGCCATGTAGAGAATCTCTACGACTATCCAGAATCCCGCGCGATCATGGACATCAAAGATACCGGATACTCTATCGGCATTTCTACCTTCCGAGCCGTCAAAAAGGAATACAAGGTACTGTTAAAACAACGCAGAAAATAAAATGCACAGGGGATGCCGCCATGGCATCCCCTCTTTCGTCTCAAAAGCCAAATATCAGCCTTCTCAGCGTCCTGTTATGCAGAAGGGATAAAAACTGTTTCACTTCGTTTCTTCCTTCGTTGTATTTAAGATCCACCGGTGTCAGTTCCCAGCCATGGTCTTCTACTGACTTTGCCAGTTCCCTGACCTTCCAGTCATTCTCGTGCTTCTTTAAAATTTGATGGAACACTTCCCATGCAGCCAAATGTTCCGGACTGTCTGTATGAATCAACCATTCCCGAAAAACATCCGACCAGATCCATACCCTTGTGTAGACCGCTTCCACCATGCACATGTCGTTAAGCATCCGTTTTCTTAGTGTTTCGGGATCTTCAAAAGGATAGGATGCATCCTTTAGAATCCCCCTGTACTCCTCTTCCCACTGGAATATCGTCTCCCACATCCGCTCCGATAATGGAGTATCTTTTCTGGGACTCCAAGTATACAAAATATCATCAGGATTCACACACAGGTATTTGTCGGTACTGACTTTCGTGACCGGCTCCATGGGATTGATCCCAGGCGTAACACAGGCAAGAAACTTCGGAAGATCCGGCAGACGGCTTTGTGAATATTGTTCCAGGGTTTCATGTATGCAGCCGGCATCCGTCCGTTTTTCCAATGTAAAGGCAGTTTCAAGAACAAAATTCTGCCAGCCCAGAACACTTTCCGGATAAATCCTGGCTTCATCAGCAACCGTCAAGGCATTGTCCGCATACTGCTCCCACAACATATAGGCCGCTATCGCCGCACTCGAATAAACACCTTTTCCGGTATCTCCGCTTTTCAGCCAGCATTCCTCAGTGTTGAACTGGATCGGTTCGTACATTTTCTCATCCAGAAAACTTCCATTGACCGTAAAGTACGGTCGTTTCGGGTTTGGCGGTGACATGATATAAAATCCCGTGCCGATAGCGAGCCAGTGCAGTTCGCATATACCGGCGGTCTGGAATAGTTTTACCATCTGGTTTGCAAACTCAGTCTTCTTTTCTACCGAAACCTTCGCATTCCCGACAATCCCCATGCAGATTCCATTTATCTCATTCAAAACCGCCAGTCTCTCCATATGCTTCACACCTTTTCTTCTTCGCTTGGCTTTTCTTCTCTCTCACAATCCTGCATTTTGAGCGGACACTCCGTAGCACAAAATTCTGCATTATTCCACTTTGCCAATTCCTCTCCATGCACCCAGATTAGGTTTAGTAATGAAACTGCGCCATTATGCAGCAGGATTGCACTCAGGGGATCACCATAATCCTTTTTGGCCTGCTCAGCACACTCTGCAATCGTTTTTCCCTGCTCCATGTAAACTTCCATGTTTGTCGCCCATTTTTCAGCAAAATCGAAAAGAAGTTTGCTATATGCATGATACTTCACGCCATCGATAGTTATCTCCTGCAACAATGCTTCCATATTCTTCAGTCGCTCCATTTTTCAATCCTCTCCATCTTCATCGATCAGGCAGACTTCTCCGCCCTTCCGGTTTTTAAAAACCCCGCCTCGCCAGTAATAATCCCGAAGCTGCCTGTCCAATTCCTTTGGTAAATCATCCCAACAATTTAAGATGCTGCGTATTTCTTCCTGCCAACAGTCATCAAGCAATCCGCTGCTGTTTAAATCGTCCAGGAGACCTTTTATGTCTTTCTGGAGAATTTCCGGAAGTTCTGCATCTACTTTCAGCTCCTCGTAGACATATCTGCCGACGAACAGCCTCTTCTGCGGCGGGATCTCCCATTCCTTTCCTCGTACTCGAACCTGAATCGGCGCATCACCCGCATTTTCGATCCATACATCCAGAACATCCGTCCATGTGTAAAATTCAAAAGTATTTTTTGGGAAATAGCGGTAGTCCGCCACTCTTCCATGGATCATCCAGCTTACCAGTACCGAATCCTGCACAAAACTCAAATGCACGCTGGGCTGTCTTTTCTCGTATACTTTTCCGTCCAGCCTTAGGGCCGCCGCGACAAAGCCGTACTCCGCACAATTGTCCAGTACCAGCAACACTCCTTCCCCGTCACCCGGAATCTCCAGTTTTCTCTCGTACTGTTTCCGTACTGCATCAAAATCCGAAATCAGCCGTTTTGCTTCGTCGTCAAAGCGTGTAAAATCTGCATCTTCCAGTCTGCACACATATTCCGAATTTTTTGTGATGATAATGGCCATGTCTCCTTCCAATCGCACTTCTTTCACATACGAAGTGTGCATGGAACTTCCGTCAGCCAACCGGTCGTGGCCAAATACAATCCCATGGGCCAAAACACAGCTTTCTTCTTCACTTTCGTACTGTTTTAAGTACCAATATTTCAATCGTTTCACCGCTTTTCTATTCCTCCTCCCTGCGATTTTCTTTCCGGTATACCAGAATATCCTCTACGGAAGTTTCTAATATTTCCGCAATCTGACATAAATGTCCAAGCGATGGCAGAGATTTCCCGTTCAGCCACTTATACACTGCCTGGTGATTCTCAAGACCCAGAAATCTCTGCAGATCTGCTGCTTTCATGCCACGCTCCTGCAACAGCCTTTTCAGCCGTCCTCCCGTTGCTTTTCTGTCTATCTCCATACCATCCCTCCTTACGGGGCATAGGTCAGTTCCAGTCTCATACTATTGTCTGTCTCCCTACACGCATCGATATAGGAAGCCATGGAAAACACTGTCCGAGCCAGAAAATCGGACATGTCGCAAGCAAATCCGTTTTGTCCGTGCAGGACCACCGTAAAAGAAACCTGATCCGGACAGTCAGATACATCCATGTTCACTTCTTCCTTCTCAGCGTATATTTTCAGTAACGGAACCACGATTTCCCTAACCTTCCTAAGTTCTTCTTTTGTCTTCTCTCTTTTCTGCTTTTTGACTTCCGAAGCCACTTTAACAAGCTGCCCGTCCGTCAACCCGTCCATGACTCCCCAAGCCTCTTCCACACAGATTGGATCCGGTACGAAGCTGTAGCTTTCTTTCACAGGACACATGACTGCAGCATACGCTTCTTCCGCCTCCTGCCAGAGCGGTGTCTGTTCCAGCAGTTTTCTGTAATGTTTCATCCCCTCTTTCGACATCACCCTGTTTCCGTTCAATGTCTCAAGTATTTTTTTCAAGGTGTCGTATGGCATATCCAAGTATTCCATGGCAAAGTCCATGTCGTCATTGCACAACATGAATAACTTCTGTCCAATATATTTTCTTAAAAACTTCTTCTTTCCCACTCTGCATCTCTCCTTTTTCTGGTATTTTTCTTTACAAGAAGATGTTGGGGTCAAAAGAGTTTGTAAAAACTATTTGATCTCCTATATAGTACC
>OHII01000099.1_pt1 | contig 62172 bp, 83 predicted proteins | sample 1568341 | NCBI WGS metagenome assembly OHII01 (sample SAMEA3879548, study PRJEB24766) | human gut metagenome | biome: human-associated habitat; feature: feces | place: USA | collected 1985/1987
AAGGGGGACATTTCTTTCGGAAGAACAAATTTGCAACTGCGCCGTAGTTCCATCATATAAAGCTAATAGCATAAAAGTAAAACTTTTGCTAAACCAACCTGAAATCAATATCGGCGCTAATTTGCAAATTTTTCTGTAGAAAGAGAATGTCCCCCTTCTTCCGTCACATTGAGAAAACTTATATTTAAAACACTCGCACAAATTCGTCGCATAGAGAAAACTTATATTTAAAACATCTGCACAAACCCCCATGATAGTGCTATAATGATACAAAATTGTATGTCGGAACAGCAAAGGAGAAATGCCGTGCAGATACTTTTAACATTAGATAAAAAAGATTATGAAGAGGGAATGCCCGTGTTCGAAAAATACTCGACACGCGGCGTGATTATTCGTGATGGAAAAATTGCAACACAACATGGCAGTGCCGGAGATTATAAAATTCTCGGCGGAGGTGTGGAACCGGGCGAGAAGCTGGAAGATGCACTGATTCGTGAAGTGGGGGAGGAGTCCGGGCTTATTGTGATCCCGGAATCCATCCGTCCGATTGGAGAAATTGTGGAGCGGCGGCGCGATCTGTTTGAAAAAAACAAGATCTATGTCTGCCACTCCTGCTTTTTTTTCTGTGATGCGAAAACAGAAATGACACAGACGCACATGACCGAAAGCGAGATCGAGAAAGGATTTCATCTGGAGTGGGCAACCGCACAGGAGATTATCGATGGGAACGAACCATTTTGTGAGACGCAGCCATGGAGTTTCCGGGATCGGGAATTTGTTAAAATGCTTGTGGAAAAAAAGATTCTCACCACATAGTTTTTACAAACAATTTACATAGGGAAGAAGTCTGTATTTACACACCCCTGTTATTCTGTAGAAAAGTGGAGAATAGGATAGATATAACAGAAAGCAGGGAAGGTAAGTTATGGATGAATTAGAAAAACTCCGGAAGCACTGGCAAGATGATGATTTTCAGAGAAAACATGCACTGGCAAGAGAGATTGTGGTAAACCGGCTGCGGGAACTGAACCGGGAATATGAAGAAAAAACAGGACAGGGATTTGTACGTTTTATCGAAACACGGATGAAGACGCCGGAGAGCATTGCAGAGAAGCTGCAGCGCAAGGATTATGACGTGGATTTTGATACCGCAGTTACTGCACTGAACGATATTTCCGGGGTTCGCTGTATCTGCTACAGTGTCAAGGAAATCTACTGGATTGCACGGCAGATCGGAAAAACAGACACATATACCGTAGTAAAGGCAAAAGATTACATTCGAAAACCAAAGAAAAATGGGTATGAGAGTTACCATATCGTTCTGGATATCCCGATGTCTTACAAAGGAAAGACAACTGTGGTTCGTGTGGAATTGCAGCTGCGGACGATGATCATGGATGCGTGGGCAGGAATGGATAACCGGGTTTCTTACAAAAAAGGAGTTCCGCCGGAAATGGAACGCCGCATTGAAAAATATGCCAGGATCGGAAGAAGACTTGATAAACTGATCCAGAAAACGCTCGATGATTCAAAAACCGTATAAAGGTATGGAATCTCCTGAAAATATGTGCTAAAATGCTTTTATATCATGAGCACAGGGATTAACCTGTACAATACCGACAGCATGGGGTTAGGAGATATACACAGATGATCGACAAAAAGAAGTTAAAAGATGTCATGAAGAAGCAGGATCTCAAGCAGGAGAAACCAACAGATCCAAGCATGACACTTGATGTAAAAAATGAAGATGTGGAAGCACAGATAGATCTATATCTGAAAGAAAAAACCGGTGAGAATTTAAATGCCCTGATCGAGCTGATGCGAACCAGATGTGTGCTTGTTCCGGCAAATTTAAATGATGAAAAGAAGCCGGTTCCGTGTCTGATCAACAGTCCGAAAAACGGAATGTTTCTTCCGATTTATACAAGTAAAAAGGAGATTCCGGAATCTCCGAAGAGTGAAGCAGTTATAAACATGCCGTTCCTTGCAACGAATAACATGGTTTTTCAGCAGGATGAAAAGGTATCCGGAATAGTGATCAATCCATTCACACAGAATCTGATTTTTAAACGTGCACTGGTGGAAAAAATCGAGGAAGTGGAAAAGAAGCGTAAAGAGGGAGCGCAGCCAAAGAAGATGCAGCTTACACAGGAACAGTATCTGTTGTTTGAACGTAAGCAGTTTGAATTTGGTTTTATGCCAAAGCGCTTTTTTGCGCAGGGCAAACAGATGATGGATGACCTCTGCGAGAAGAAAGAAGAATATATGGATCAGTTTTTTGAGGAATGTTATCAGCAGAAACGTATGTATCCGTATCTGCCGGAAGATTTCTCCGTTATGGTTATGGATTTGTCCGACAGTTTACTGATTGTCCGTGTGGATCTGCCGGTACGCGATATGGGAGTTCCATCCTGTTTCCGTGTATATTTTGCATGGAATGACGAAACGCAGGAGGGCAGATATTTTACGATTGAACGGACCCAGGATCCGGGAAAACATCTGCTTGGAGAATTCAAAAAAGACTGGAAGCATGTTGACTATGGAGAGGCTCCGGCAGAGGGAGCCGAGTTGCAGCGTGTGCTGGATATTATCCGGCAGCCGGGCGAAAATTAAAAGAAAAAGTGTGTCAGGAAAATAAATCTGGCACACTTTTCTTTTTATGGTCTGGCAAGAATATCCGCAAAAGTAGCGCGGACAACCCGTGCCAGATCTTGAGGGTCAAGCCGGATGCTGGTTCCGATACGGCCGCCGCTTACATAAATTTCAGAATATTGCCTGGCAGAGGCATCGATAACGGTTGGAAATGCTTTTTTCATGCCAAGCGGACTGCAGCCTCCACGGACATAACCAGTGATTGCAGTTAAATCTTTGACATGGATCATTTCTATGGATTTCTCGGAAACTGCACGCGCGGCAGCTTTCAGATCAACCTCTTCGGCAATCGGAATGACAAATACGTAGTATTTTTTGCTTTTGCCCTGCATGACAAGTGTCTTGTAAGTCTGGGCAACCGGGGTGCCAGTGGCTTCGGCAGAATGAATTCCATCTATAAATTCGTCACATTCATAAGTCAGCAGTTCATAGGGAACCTTATTTCGTTCCAGAATACGCACGGCATTGGTTTTTACTTCTTTTCCCATGATATTCACCTCCGCGCACAGTATATCATTTTTAGAGGAAAAGTTGAACAATAAAAAAGGAAATGTTATAATGTTGCAAAAGATATTTCAAAAGGGGGCGTCATTTCATGAGAGAATTTTTGAAGCGGGCAAAGGCGGATTATCTGCTTTCTTCTGTTTTGTGTATTGCGCTTGGAATTATTTTTGTTGTATGGAAAGGCGGAGTCATTGATGTGATCGGAACACTTCTTTCGATTGCAATGATCATCGTTGGAATTATTTATCTGGGAAGCTTTATTTTGAGCCTTGCAACATTTGGAGCATCAACGATTGTCGGAATTCTGGTACTTGCAGTTGGAATCTGGTTTCTCATCCAGCCGTCGCTGATTGTCAGCCTGGTTCCGGTTATACTGGGTGTAGGACTTGTATTTCATGGAATTCGTGCGGTGACGGAGGCTGTGAATGCCAAAAAATACGGATATGAAAAGTGGGGCATGGATCTTGTATTTGCCATTATCTGTCTGGTCTGTGGTCTGGTCTGTGTTTTCTGTCCGCTTGGAGTATTGAAACAGTTTATTATGCTGGTAGGAATCGTGCTGATTATCAACGGAGCGCTGAATCTGTGGATTGCTGTCACAGCAACGCGTGCAGCGAGGGATTACAGACGGCGCACAGAGACTGTTGATACAGAGTTTGTGGAAAATGAAGGTGACCGTGATGAGACAGATGGAATTTAAAATGGAACGTCCGGGACTGACCAAAGTAGGGGATCATCTGAAGGTGACAGAGGGAAAACTTCCCACTTCCTATTATTATACCATTGAGCATGCAATAGCAATGTCGGGAAATTATGCGGTAGGCGAACGTTTAAAAAGCCGGGAAGGCGATGTGATTGATGTGAAGGAGACAGAAAAAGGGTACTTTGTGACCATGGAATTTGACGAATAAGGATAACAGACGAAATGGCAATACAGGGCAAAACCGATATTGACCAGCTGCTTGCAAAAAGTTTGAAAGAGATTGCTGTCAGGCGGCCGGTAGAAAAAATTACAATTAAAGAGATAACTGATAAAGCAGGGGTCATCCGGCCAACGTTTTACAATCATTTTCAGGATAAATTTGAGCTTATTGAATGGATCATCCGGACAGAACTGTTAGAGCCGGTAGAACCTCTGATCCGGAATGATATGATTATAGAAGCAATGGTTCTGCTGTTTACCAACATTGAAAAGGACAAGGCATTTTATTCACAGCTGGTAAAAATGGAGGGATCGGTCAAATTTCACGATATCGCAAAAAAATGTGTGCGGGAAGTATTGCTTGAACTGATTCAAAACGAAAGCAGCGGAAGGGTTTCAAAACACAAATGGCTGACGCCGGAGGTGATATCTTCCTACTATGCACAGTCCATGTGTTTTGCAACAGAGGAATGGATCAGTATGGGAATGATCATCTCGCCGCGCGAAATGGCCGAAGCATATCAGTATATGCTGACCCGGTCTCTGATCGACATCATCAAAGAATTATAAAAAGAATATGCGATGACATTTTGAATGATTTGTATACGAATTCATACAAATCACTCAAAATGTATAATCATGCAGTACATGACGAAAAGATTGAATATTTTCATATTCGGTCTTTTTTTTTATGATAGGCTGAGAGAAAAATAGAGGATGGTGAAAAAAATGATTAAATTTGGAAAAGGAGTCGTTAAATGTCGGTTTCTGATTTTGATCCTGGCTTTTTTACTGCTGATTCCATCCGCGATCGGCTATATGAAAACCAGAATTAATTATGACATTTTGTCCTATCTGCCGGGACAGATTGAAACGATGAAAGGGCAGGATATCCTTCTGGATGAATTTGGAACAGGCGCGTTCTCTTTTGTAGTTGTTGAGGGAATGCAGGATAAGGATCTGCAGAAAATAGCAGATAAGATTGAGGATGTACCTCATGTAAAAAATGTTATCTGGTATGGTTCTATTATGGATTTTAGTATTCCAAGAGAAGCACTTCCGGATGATATCTACAACTTTTTCAATAACAAAGACGCAGACAGCCAGCTGATGGCAGTCCTGTTTGATGAGTCCATGTCGTCGGACGGCACCATGGATGCGATCCAGACGATCAATGATCTGGTTGGAAAGCAGTGTTTTGTCAGTGGTATGGCATCGGTGAACAATGATATCCGAAAACTGGCAGAGAATGAGAGTGTGATCTATGTTCTGATCGCCGTTGTGCTTTCTCTGATCGTATTATCACTTACGATGGATTCCGTAGTTGTTCCGTTCCTGTTTTTGATCAGTATCGGCATGGCAATTATTTACAATCTGGGTTCCAACGTATTTTTCGGGGAGATTTCTTATATTACCAAGGCACTGGCGGCGGTACTGCAGCTCGGTGTTACAATGGATTATTCCATTTTCCTGTGGCACAGTTATCAGGAGCAGAAAGAGCGGTTTGACGGAGATAAAAACCGTGCCATGGCACATGCGATTTCCAATACAATTACTTCCGTGGTCAGCAGCTCCATTACAACAGTTGCCGGATTTATCGCACTGTGTTTTATGAGCTTTACCCTTGGAAAAGACCTTGGTATCGTTATGGCAAAGGGGGTTGTCTTTGGCGTTATCGGATGTGTAACGATTCTTCCGTCCCTGATTCTTGTCTGCGATAAGGCAATCGAAAAGACCAGACATAAAGTAATTCTTCCGGATCTTAGTAGAATTGCAGGGTTTATCACAAAACATCATGTGGTATTTGTCATTGCGTTTCTGGTTGTGCTGATTCCGGCAATCTACGGATATACACATACCAATGTATATTATGATCTGACTGGTACGCTGCCGGAGACTTTCAGCAGTAAAGTCGGAAATGATAAGCTGTCCGAACAGTATCATATGGGTGCAACCCACATGGTTCTGGCAAAAAGCAGTCTGTCTGAAAAAGACAGTATGAATATGATCGATGAGATCAAAAAAGTAGACGGTGTAAAACTTGCGGTTTCGATGGATTCCCTGACCGGACCGATGGTTCCGCAGGATGTCATTCCGGACGATGTGAAGGATATCTTCAAGAGTGGAGATTACCAGATGATGGTCATTGTTTCGGAATATGCATCTGCAACGGATGAAGTAAATAAACAGTGTGATGAGATCAATGCGATTATTAAAAAATACGATAATACCGCAATGCTGATCGGTGAGGCGCCATGTACCAAGGATCTGATTGAGATTACCGATGTGGATTTCAAAAATGTAAGTATTATTTCTATTGCAGCTATTTTTATTATTATTTTACTGACATTTAAGTCCATTTCACTTCCAATCATTCTGGTATGTGTTATTGAATTTGCAATTTTCATCAATATGGGTATTCCGGCATATACAGGAACGGTGTTGCCGTTTATTGCATCCATTGTAATCGGAACCATACAGCTGGGAGCTACGGTCGATTATGCAATTCTTATGACGAACAAGTATAAGAAGAACCGTTTCCGCGGTATGGATAAGAAAGAAGCAATTACCGATGCATTGAGCAAGTCCATTCAGTCGATCATTGTCAGTGCGCTCAGTTTCTTTGCAGCAACGTTTGGTGTAGGATTATATTCCAACATCGATATGATCGGTTCATTATGTATGCTGATGGCACGTGGTGCGATCATCAGTATGATTGTCGTAATCTTTATTCTGCCAAGCATGTTCATGGTATTTGACCGTGTGATCTGTGCATCAAGTGCAGGATTTCGCAACAAAATCAAATAGGAGGATGGAATTATGAAATTATCAGAGTTAAAAACCAGACTGAAAAATAAATATGTAGTCCGTATTGTGGCAGGTGTGCTGACCATTGCACTTCTTGGAAGCAGCATGACAGCAGTTGCCGTGCAGGCAGATCAGAAGAAAGATGCTGCAGTTCAGACAGAGCAGAAAGAGGATTCTTCCGATAAGAAGGATGATATTGAGGATCTGCTTCAGGTATCTGTCAGTGATAAAGAAATCGGAAAAGATGAAAATGTTTACCTTATTTCCGATGCAACGGGAAGTGTGTATGATACCATTGTCACCGATCACCTGATCAATAAAAACCAGTCCGCTACACTGGAGGATCAGTCCAATCTGACAGATATCAAAAATGTGAAGGGAAGCGAGGAGTTCTCACAGAACGGAGAGAAGCTGACCTGGCAGGCAGATGGAGCCGATATTTACTATCAGGGAAAAACAGACAGTGAAGCTCCGGTTTCTCTGAAAGTTACTTATTATCTGGATGGAAATGAGATTGCACCGAAGGATCTGGCTGGAAAATCCGGAAAAGTTACCATACATTATGATTACACAAATAATTCTTCTTATGAAGAAACCGTAAACGGAAACAAGCAGACGGTAAAGGTTCCGTTTGCAGCAGTAACGGCACTGGTATTGGATGACAGTTTCAGCAATGTGGAAGTAAAGAACGGAAAAGTTTCCCAGAACGGGGACAGCAATGTGGTTATCGGCTATGCATTGCCGGGAATCAAAGAAAGTCTGAATGTGAAAGATTCTGATTTCATCGATGATCTGGAACTTCCGGAAGATTTCGAAGTGACTGCCGATGTAAAAGATTTCAAGCTGGATACGGCAATGACGATCGTGGCAAATGCCGGAAGCATGATTTCCATGAAGAGCGGGGATTCTTCTTCTCTGGATGATATGATTGATGACATGCTGGATGCAAGCAGCAAGTTAAAAGACGGATCAAAAGAATTATCCGATGGACTGGACACGTTACAGAAAAATCTTGCGGATTATGCAAGCGGCATGAATGAGCTGAATTCAAAGAGCGGAGATCTGGGCAAAGGTGTGGAGACATTAAACACCAGCGCAGAATCCATCAGCAAGGGAATCCAGACACTTGATAAAGCGTTAAATACAAAGATGAGTGATACAGAGAAACAGGCAGCGTCAAAGACCGCTTCCGAGACGGTGGCAAAAGAGTTTGCAAACGGAAAAACGCAGGAAGTCGCAAACCAGATCTATGCCGCACTCCGTTACAGCACAGGAAAAGATGGCAGCACAACGGATGGCGCATTATTTACTTCTCTTTATGATGGCGCTTATAGTGCAAATGCAGCAGAAACCGTGTATAATGAAGTGGTAAGACAGGTATTGCTGAAAGCTGCAGGACAGGCGGCAGACAGCAAACTTACTGCAGATCAGGCGGCTGCCGGCATTAAAGCAGCGTGGGCAAAGGGCGCACAGGCAAACGATCAGACGTCAACGGTTATGTATGCCGTATCGGATGGTATGACAAGTGCACAGCTTGCGGAACTGCTGTATGCAAAGAGTGGGGCAAAGGACACACTCTTTCACAAGACACAGAGCACAATCAAGGCACAGCTTGCAGCAGGAAGAAACAATGAGCAGGTGACAGACGGTGTGGAGAGCAGCTTAAAGACGCTGTCGGAGCAGCTGGCAGGAGCATGTCAGAATGTGGCCGTACAGGCAGCAAGTGCAGCTGCTGTTACAGGAGCAGAGAGTGCAAAGGCTACAATTGCACAGCAGATTGAAGCAGTACAGGAAAACGGTTACAGTCTGGTTACCGGTTCCGCAGCACTCAGTAAGGGAACACAGTCTCTGGCAGACGCAGTTCCAACACTGACGAAGGGAATCAAGGCACTCAACGATGCCACGGTAAAGATTGTGTCCGGTGTAGATAAACTGGATGACGGGTCCCATACGCTGGCAGATGGCATGGTAGAATTCGACGAGAAGGGTATTTCCAAGATTGCGAACAGCTATAACGGAGATATCAAACCGCTGACCGACAAACTGCAGGCAATGCTTGATGCGGGTGAGGATTACCAGACATTTACAAAGGTTGCAGACGGTGTAAACGGAAGCGTAAAATTTATTTATAAACAGGATGCGATCAAGGCAGACAGTGAAAATAACAAATAATTTTGATGGTCGGAGGAAAAAGGATGAACTGGATGGAAAACCTGCTGATAATAGCAGGGGTATCTCTGGATATTTTCGCAGCAATGGAATGTCAGGGATCACTGGTTGCAAAAATAAATAAAAAAAATCTGACAGTGATCTGTGGAATCGTTGCGCTGGCACAGCTGATTACGTTATATCTGGGGCATTTTTTGTCCTCCCTGTTCTGCCATTACCGGTCGGTGCCGGACGAAAAGCTGCTGGGACAGATTATATCCATGGTGATTTTTATGATTCTTGGCATCCGGCTGATGGTAAAAGCAATCCGCAACGAACATGTGGAAGAACATCTGGAACATCATCTTGGAATCCGGAGATTTGTCCGCATGGCATGTATCAGTGGAATTTACACGCTGCTTACGGGAATTGCATTTGGATTTCTGGAAACGAATGTGCTTATGATTCTGATCATGATTGTTGTATGTACCGTTGCATTTGTGATCGGCGGCATCTATACCGGATACCGTGTCGGATATGAAGCAAAAACCAAAGTATATATCGTTGGCGCACTGTTGCTGTGGGTGGCAGGACTGGATGTATTATTTGGAAGAATTTTATAAAGAGCGTTATTGTGGAAGAAAACCGGCCATATTCTGGCTGGTTTTCTTTTCTTATATGTGTATAATAAACATGTATGAAAGCGTAAGGCAGGTGCATAAAATGGATTATACGGTTCTTGATCTGGAGATGACGGGACTGGCTCCAAAAAGGGACAAAGTAATAGAAATCGGGGCGGTTCGTGTACGGAACGGAGAGATTGCAGATACATATGGAACGCTCGTGCGTCCGGGAATGTCAATTCCGGAAACGGTAGTACAGCTGACCGGGATTACAGATGAAATGGCGGCTTTGGGGAAAGAAGAGAATGTGGCAATGCAGGAACTTCTGCAATTTATCGGGGATGATATTCTTGTGGGACATAATCTGATTTTTGATTACAGTTTTCTGAAGCAGTGGGCCGTCAATCAGAAAATTCCACTGGAATTGTCGGCCTGTGATACCCTGCGGATTGCGCGGGCACTCCTTCCGGGGGCACAGTCGAAAAAACTGGAAAGCCTGTGCGAATATTTTCAGATTGAACGGGAACATGCACACCGGGCTCTGGATGATGCAGTAGAAACCTATAAGGTATTTGAAAATTTAAAATCCATAGAAGGTGCTTCCATGGAACTGTTTGTCCCGAAACCTCTGGTGTATAAGGCAAAGAGACAGACGCCGGCAACGGAGCATCAGAAAGAACGGCTCAGGGAACTGATGGAACAATATGGAAGGAAAGACAGTATCAGCTGGGAGACTCTTACACGCAGTGAAGCCTCCCGGCTGCAGGATAAGATCAGGGCTGGAAACTTTTAAGTTTTTCCAGAATGATTTTTTGCGGAAACGGCGCAAGCTGCGCAGCTGCTTCCTGCAGCTGCAAGATTCCGGAGAGATTGCCCCCGGTCTGATAGATGGCTGCCAGCTGTGTGTAGATGCTGCTGTTGTCGACATGACAGGAAACTGCAAATTCCAGCAGCTGGCGTGCCTGATCGGTATATCCGGCATCACTCAGTTCCTGGGCATAGATGGCAGCATTTCGTTCAAATGTGGAAAAACGGTCATCACATGCGCTGAGTTCATCCAGGTTTGCGACACCATATTCAAGTTTCAGGTCGGTGTTACTCATGGAAGAAAGATTCAGCATTTTCTGACCGCATAGTGTTTCCAGTGATTTTTTGGCATCGGTCGTAAGGTTTTGTGGTATTTTATCTTCTGTTATGATAAGATAATTAAGATTGCTGATATCTTTTTTGCGTGTGAAATTCGCACTGTGCTCCCGGTCCCAGAACTGTTTTTCGAGATTTTCCTGGGCGCGTTTATTTTTATGCATCAAAAAGTTAATATACAGCAGAAAAACGATAAAAATAGCAAGAAATACAAACATAATGGAAATCCTTTCTGATATTGTTGTGTATTCATTATAACTGATTTTGCGAAAGAGGTGAATAGTATGTATAATTTTAATGGTTCAAAACGAAAAAGACAGCTGATTGCACTCATATCGTTGGTTGTTATCGCTGCAATGGTTGTTACAACACTGGTTTCAGCGCTGATTTATGGGTAGCGGCACTTGAAAAAGTGATTGTTTATGTTAAAATACAAGATAACGCTAAAATTATTTTAAAGGAAGAATATGAAGAAGATAACAAAGTTAGGAATGGCTGCAGCAGTGCTTTTTTGTGTGGTGGGACTCGGTTCTCATACACAGGCAGCGATGGCAGCAGAGGAGACTACCATTGAAAATGGAATTTCCATCGGAAATGTAAACGTCGGAGGAATGACAGAAAATCAGGCGATATCTGCGGTAGAAGAATACGTGGATGGGCTGATGGATACAACTTTTACGCTGAAAGGAGAAACCGGTTCCATTCAGATGACTGCGGAAGATATGGGAGTGACCGCGGATGCGGATACTGCCGTGCAGGAAGCTTTGGCGGTGGGACACGCCGGAAGTCTGATCAACCGGTATAAAACCCTGCAGGATCTCAAAAAGAAAAAACTGGTTCTCGATATGCATCTGAGTGTAAACAAACAGGCGACGGCCGAAAAGATATATGAGAGCGCAGATGATCTTGCCGTCGGGGCTGTTGATAATGGATTAAAGCGTGTCAATGGAAAATTTGAATTTGTAAAGGGAAAAGAAGGCGTCGAGGTGGATGTCGTAAATTCCGTGTATGCAATCAATGATTTTCTTGCACAGGGCTGGGACGGCTCCAATAATGAGATTGATCTGGTAACAAAGACGGTAGAACCGCGCGGGGATGAGAAAGAACTCGCAGAAATTACGGATCTGATCGGTTCTTATACGACAAACTTTGCAAGTTCGAGTGCAGGACGTGCAAAAAATGTCATAACCGGAGTGAGCAAAGTAGATGGTACAATCCTTTATCCGGGAGAGGAGTTTGATCTGGCAAAAACGGTCAGCCCGTTTACACAGGAGAACGGATATGAACTGGCCGGTGCCTATCAGAACGGAACGGTAGTGGAATCGTTTGGCGGTGGAATCTGTCAGGTTGCAACGACTTTATATAATGCAGTTATCCGGGCAGAACTGGAAATTACGATGCGTTTTAATCATTCCATGCTGGTTCATTATGTGGAACCGTCCATGGATGCGGCAATTGCCGGAAATTATAAAGATCTGAAGTTTAAAAATAATCTGGATGCGCCGGTATATATCGAAGGATATTGCAGTGGCGGTATCATTTATTTTAATGTATATGGAAAAGAAACGAGACCATCCAACCGGGAGATTTCGTTTGAAAGTGAAACCGTTTCAAAGACAGATCCAAAGGTGCAGTTTACAATGGATGCTTCCCTTACCGCCGGTTCGGTTTCTGTTACCCAGTCCGGACAGTCCGGATGCATTGCGCAGTTGTGGAAGATTGTGAAGGTAGACGGAAAACAGCAGAGCAGGGATCTGTTCAACAAGAGTAATTATCAGGCAACTCCAAAGCTTATTACCATTGGAACCAAAGATGCGACAAGCGAGACGCTTTCTGCTTTAAAGGCAGCAATTACAATCGGGGATGAAGCAAAAGTAAGAAGTGCGGCAGCCGGTTTAAAGACAAACGCGCAAAAGAAAGAAGAAGAGCAGAAAGAAGAAGAAAAGAAGGACGATACCGATAAAAAGGAGGACGCAGACAAGAGCGATACGAACAAGAAAGAGGATTCCTCCAAAAAGGATGAAAATAATAAAAAGGAAGATACAAAGAAGGAAGATTCCAAAAAACAGGATACCAAGAAAGAAACAACATCTTCAACAAATACATCCACGAAAAAAACACAATCGTCCAAAGAAAGCGAATAGAAAATAACAGTATGAAAGCAGGAAAATTATCCGAGTCGATATTAAAGCGCTCGGTTCTCCGACAACTTCATAATTCTGCGGTCCGGGCACCGGGAGTGGGAATCGATTTCGGTGCAGTGGATGCTTCTGCGGGAAAGCAGATCGTTACTGCGGAAGCCTGCCGTGCATTTGACACGTTTCCGGAAGCCGGCGTTTATGCGGCATTGAATAATCTTGCATGCAGTGGGGCAAAACCATTGGGGATTACGATGACGCTTCTGCTCCCGACATCCGCAAGCGAAAATGATCTGCGTGCATGGATTTCGGCAGTATCCCGTGTAAGTGAGAAAGAGCAGATTCCGGTTCTCGGAGGACACACGGAAGTTCTTCGGACAGTGACCTCTCCGCAACTGATTGTTCAGGCAGTGGGAGAAGCTGACAGGGAATTATTTGTCACAGCAGCAGGGGCGCAGCCGGATATGGATGTGATTGTGACCAAATGGGTCGGGCTGGAAGGAACAGCGATTCTTGCAACGGAACACCGGGAAGAGTTATCGGCCAGATACGCACAGCCGTTTCTTGACAAAGCGGCAAAATATATAGATTATCTTTCTATCCGTTCGGAGGCCGCAGTCGCCGCAAAGTCTGGCGTTGCTGCAATGCACGACCTCTCAGAGGGAGGCGTTTTCGGAGCTCTCTGGGAATTGGGGCAGTGTTCCGGCGTCGGACTGGAAATTGATCTGAAGAAAATACCAATTCGTCAGGAAACCATAGAAATCTGTGAATTTTTTGATTTAAATCCTTACAAGCTTCTGTCGGGAGGCAGTCTTCTTCTGGCAGCGGCAGATGGCAATGCACTGGTGCATGCGATCCGTCAGGCTGGCGGGGAAGCTGTTATTATCGGAAGGACAATCGACAGCAATGACCGTGTGCTTATCAATGGAGAGGAACGCAGATTCTTAGAAACAACACAGACAGACGAATTATGGAATATGGTAAAATGTAATTAGGAGAACAATAAAATATGAGAGAGAAGATTTTAACTTTTATAGAAAAAAACAGCCGCATCGATACACAGGAGCTGGCCGTAATTCTCGGTGTAGATGAGACAGCAGTCATGAATGAGCTGGAAGCTATGGAGCAGGAGGGAATTATCTGCGGATATCATACGTTGATTAACTGGGACAAAGCCGGTGTGGAAAAAGTAACTGCACTGATTGAAGTGCGTGTGACACCGCAGCGCGGCATGGGATTTGATAAGGTTGCAGAGCGCATTTACAATTATCCGGAAGTAAATTCCGTGTATCTTATCTCCGGCGGATTTGACCTGATGGTTACATTGGAGGGGAAGACACTTCGTGAGATTTCCCAGTTTGTATCCGATAAGCTTTCTGCCTTGGATCAGGTACTCAGCACAAAGACAAACTTTATTTTAAAGAAATATAAAGACCATGGAACTGTTATGGCTCCGAAAGCAAAAGATGAAAGGATTATGATGGCATAATGAGAAATCCATTATCAAAAACAATTACAACCATTGAGCCATCGGGTATCCGGAAATTTTTTGACATTGTCAGTGAGATGGATGATGCAATCTCTCTCGGCGTCGGAGAGCCGGATTTTGATACACCGTGGCATATTCGTGATGAGGGAATTTATTCCCTTGAAAAAGGAAGAACTTTTTATACTTCAAATGCAGGTTTAAAGGAATTAAAAATTGAGATTTCCAAATATCTTGACCGGAGATTCGGGCTTTCCTATGACTATAACAAGGAGATGCTTGTGACAGTCGGAGGCAGTGAGGCAATTGATATTGCCATGCGTGCCATGTTAGATCCGCAAGATGAGGTACTTATTCCGCAGCCAAGTTATGTATCCTATGTGCCTTGTTGTGTACTGGCAAATGGAACACCGGTTCCGATCGAACTGAAGGCAGAGAACGAATTCCGCCTGACGGCAGAAGAACTTGAGGCTGCAATCACACCGAAGACAAAGCTTCTTGTTATGCCTTTCCCAAATAACCCGACCGGGGCGGTTATGGAAAAGAAGGATCTGGAAGCAGTTGCAGAAGTGGTAAAGAAACATGATCTGTTTGTCCTCAGTGACGAGATCTATGCGGAACTGACCTATCTGGACAATCATGTATCCATTGCCTCCATTCCGGGAATGAGGGAGCGGACAATCGTGATCAACGGATTTTCCAAATCGCATGCAATGACCGGATGGAGACTCGGTTATGCATGTGGACCGGAAGTAATCATCAAACAGATGTTAAAGATCCATCAGTTTGCGATCATGTGTGCGCCGACCACCAGCCAGTATGCGGCGGTAGAGGCACTGCGCAACGGGGATGAAGATGTTGCCATGATGCGGGAAGAGTACAACGGCAGACGCCGTTATGTACTGGAGCGGTTCAAAGAGATGGGACTTTCCTGTTTTGAACCATTTGGAGCATTTTATGCGTTCCCTTGTATTAAGGATCTGGGTATGACCAGTGATGAGTTTGCAACAAAACTTCTGCAGACGAAGAAAGTTGCGGTTGTTCCGGGTACGGCGTTCGGTGCCTGCGGAGAGGGATTCCTTCGTATATCCTATGCATATTCCCTGGATGATCTGCGGATTGCACTGGATCGCGTGGCTGAGTTTGTAACGGAGATTCGGGAGATTAAGAATTAAAAATGGCAGAGTTAAATATTGTATTACATGAGCCGGAAATTCCAGCAAATACGGGAAATATCGGCAGGACCTGTGTCGCAACCGGTACAAAGCTGCATCTGATTGAGCCACTTGGTTTTTCTTTATCGGAGAAACATTTAAAGCGTGCCGGCATGGACTATTGGAAAGATCTTGATGTCACCGTATATGAAAACTGGGAGGATTTCTGTAAAAGAAATCCGGGTGCAAAAATTTATTATGCGACAACAAAAGGACGTCATGTGTATTCGGATGTCCATTATGAACCGGACTGTTTCATTATGTTCGGAAAAGAGAGTGCAGGAATTCCGGAAGAAATCTTAAAGGCGAATCCGGATACCTGTGTGCGTATTCCGATGATCGGGGAAACCCGTTCTTTGAACTTATCGAATTCTGTTGCCATTGTGCTTTATGAGGCACTGCGCCAGAACGATTTTGACCATATGAAGCTGGAAGGACAGCTTCACAGACTGAGCTGGGACGATTAAAATGGGAATTATCAAAGCAAAAAATGTTGTACACGAATTTTTCCGCAGAGATGAGGAAGGCAATGTTGAGTCTATTACGACGGCACTCGATCATGTAAATCTGGATGTAAAAGCGGGACAGTTCATTGCCATTCTCGGACACAACGGATCGGGCAAGTCGACACTTGCCAAACATATCAATGCGTTGCTGACACCGACAGAAGGCGTGATCTGGGTGGATGGAATGGATGTACTCGATGAGGACAATACCATTCCGATCCGGAAAACTGCCGGGATGGTATTTCAGAATCCGGACAATCAGATCATTGCCAGTGTGGTAGAAGAAGATGTGGGATTTGGTCCCGAAAATATTGGGGTGCCGACAGAGGAAATCTGGACGCGTGTCAATCAGAGTTTAGAAGCTGTGGATATGGGAAAATACCGCAAACATTCTCCAAATAAACTTTCCGGTGGACAGAAACAGCGTGTTGCAATTGCCGGTGTTGTGGCAATGGAACCGAAATGCATAGTCTTTGATGAGCCGACAGCGATGCTTGATCCGAACGGACGCAAAGAGGTTATTGCTACCGCACATGATCTGAATAAGAAAAAGGGCGTTACCATCATTCTTATTACACATTATATGGAAGAAGTGGTTGACGCAGATTATGTGTACGTCATGGAGAAAGGAAAGATCGTGATGGACGGTACACCGCGCGATATTTTTTCGCGTGTGGACGAGCTGAAAGAACATCGTCTGGATGTACCGCAGGCAACGCTTGTGGCAGATGAACTGCGCAGCGCGGGCGTACCGATTCCACAGGGAATCCTTACGAGGAAAGAACTGGTGGATGCGATTATGTCCGTGGCAAATGCCTAGACAAAGATATGCGCACAGGCAGGAGATAAAAAGATGGCAGAAATCATTTTAGACAAGATCAATTACACATACAGCGACGGTACTGCTTATGAGATTCAGGCATTAAAGGATGTCAATCTGCAGATTCATCAGGGCGAATTTATCGGAATTATCGGTCATACGGGATCGGGAAAATCGACTCTGACTCAGCTGCTGAACGGACTGCTGCGGGCATCATCGGGAAGCATCTATGTGGATGGGCAGGACATCTATGATGAAGGGTATGATATGAAAGCCCTGCGGAGCAAAGTGGGGCTGGTTTTCCAGTATCCGGATCATCAGCTGTTTGAGACCACCTGTTTTGAGGATGTCTGTTTTGGACCGAAGAATCAGGGACTGGATCGCAGGGATATAGAACTGCGGGCGTTTGAAGCGCTGCGCAACGTCGGGTTTCCGGAAGAGTTATTTTATCAGCCGCCGTTTGATCTGTCCGGCGGACAGAAGCGCCGTGTGGCAATCGCCGGAGTACTTGCAATGAAACCGGATGTGCTGATTCTGGACGAGCCGACAGCAGGACTTGATCCGGCAGGGCGCGATGAAATCCTTGGACTGGTTTCTAAGATGCACAGGGAACTTGGAATCACGATTCTTCTGGTATCGCACAGTATGGAAGATGTGGCGGAATATGTGGATCGCATCATTGTGATGAATCACGGTGCCGTGATGTTTGATGCTTTGCCGAAGCAGGTGTTTGCGCATTATAAGGAGCTTGAGGCGGTAGGACTTGCTGCGCCGCAGGTGACGTATCTGGTACATGAACTTGCGGAACGGGGACTTCCTGTGGATACACAGGCAACCACGGCAAAAGAAGCAGCACAGACAATTCTGTCGGCACTTCGGGAGAAAAACGTCATTTAGTGTTTGCAGAGCACAGGAGAAATTTATGTTAAGAGATATTACTCTGGGCCAGTATTATCCGGCAGATTCTGTCGTACACAAACTGGACCCGCGTGTAAAATTATTTGCGACAATGATATATATTATTGCGCTGTTTACGTTCCAGGGCATTTTGGGATTTGCGATCATAACCGGTATGCTTATTTTTATGATCAAAATTTCAAAAGTACCGTTTTCGTATATCGTAAAAGGGTTAAAAGCCATTGTGGTGCTGCTTTTGATTACGGCAGTGTTTAATCTGGTCTTTACACCGACCGGTACGGAGTACTGGCACTGGGGACCGTTTCATCTGACCAGTACAGGTATTATGAATGCGGTGCTTATGACGATCCGGCTGATCTATCTGATCATTGGAACGTCTCTCATGACACTGACCACGACGCCAAACCAGCTGACCGATGGACTTGAAAAAGCATTGTCTCCGCTGAACCGGATTCACATACCGGTGCATGCGATTGCGATGATGATGTCCATTGCTCTGCGGTTTATTCCGATTCTCATCGAGGAAACGGACAAGATCATGAAGGCACAGATGGCGCGTGGTGCCGATTTTGAGGACGGCAATCTGATCCAGAAAGCCAAAAGCATGGTGCCGCTTCTGATTCCGTTATTTGTATCGGCGTTCCGTCGCGCGGACGATCTTGCCATGGCCATGGAAGCCCGCTGCTACAGTGGCGGAGAGGGACGAACAAAGATGAAACCGCTGCGCTATCAGGGAACAGACCGCAAAGCCTATGTGATATTGATTGCATTTCTTGTGCTTGTGATTGTTGCACGAGTGCTGTTGCGCTGGCCACAGTAGCAGGACGGTGACCGCCGGCAGCAGCATATAAATCATCTGAAAACAGGAAATTTGACAGAACAGGATTAAGAAATATGAGAGTAAAAATGGTCGTCGCATATGACGGAACCAACTATAGCGGCTGGCAGATTCAGCCCAACGGTGTGACCATTGAACAGAAATTAAATGAAGCATTGCAGGCGCTTCTTGGGGAAGACATCCGCGTGACCGGCGCAAGCCGCACGGACGCGGGGGTACATTCTCTGGGAAACGTCTGTATTTTTGATACGGATACCCGTATGCCGGCGGAGAAGATCAGCTACGCATTAAACCAGAGGCTGCCGGAAGATATCGTGGTGCAGGATTCCTGCGAAGTGCCGGATACCTTTCATCCACGTTTTTCCAGAAGCCGAAAGACCTATGAGTACCGGATACTAAACCGGCGGTTCCGCATGCCGACCAGGCGGCTGGATACATATTTTTATCATTATTCGCTGGATGTGGAGAAAATGAAGGAGGCCGCGGATTATCTGGTTGGCGAGCATGATTTTAAAAGTTTCTGTGCGGTCAATGCACAGTCGAAAACCAGCGTACGGACGATCTATGCATGTACGGTCACGAAAGAAGCGGATATTATCACGATCCGGGTGACGGGAAATGGGTTTTTGTATAATATGGTGCGGATCATTGCAGGAACACTGATAAAGGTGGGAGCGGGAGAGTTTGCCCCACAGGAGATGCAGACGATTTTAGATGCCTGTGACCGGAGTGTGGCAGGACCGACGGCTCCTGCACACGGACTGACAATGATCGGATTGGAGTACGAATAAAAGCTGCGCAGATTTGTATAAAATGTCGAAAAACAGATTTCCATTGTGGACAGGAATGGCACTTTTTACAGAACCTGTGGATAAAGCAGGAAAAAGCGGTATTTGAGGGACAAATCTGCTTGACAACAAAAGACCCGGGTAATATAATATATAAGTCTGTGATAGTACGTAAATGTGAGCCAAAAGCCCCGGCGAGCATTTAAACTATATAGAAAAGCAGAGCAGGAAAGAGCAGCGTCCGGACATACGAGGCTTGAAACTGTTCGCATTTTATTGATTTGAATATCTATCAAGGAGGAAAACCCATGAAAACATTTATGGCAAGTCCTGCTACCATCGACAGAAAGTGGTATGTAGTAGACGCTGAAGGCAAGACATTAGGACGTTTAGCATCAGAAGTTACTAAAGTATTAAGAGGAAAGAATAAACCAATCTTCACACCACACATTGATACCGGTGATTATGTAATCGTTGTGAACGCTGAGAAGATCAAAGTAACTGGTAAGAAGTTAGATCAGAAGGTATACTACCGTCATTCAGGATACGTTGGAGGAATCAAGGAGACAACTCTTAAGGAAATGCTCAACAAGCATCCGGAGCGTGTCATCGAGTTCGCTGTTAAGGGAATGCTTCCAAAGGGACCTTTAGGACGTCAGATGTACACAAAGTTATTTGTATACGCAGGACCAGATCACAAGCATGCAGCTCAGAAGCCAGAAGCTTTAACATTCTAATCAGAGGAGGTAAACAACATTGGCTAATACAAAGTATTACGGAACAGGAAGAAGAAAATCATCTGTTGCCAGAGTTTATTTAGTACCTGGAACAGGAAAGATCACAATCAATAAAAGAGATATTGACGAGTACTTAGGTCTTGAGACTTTAAAGGTAATCGTTCGTCAGCCATTAGTAGCAACTGAGACAGTTGACAAGTTTGACGTTTTAGTAAACGTAAAGGGCGGCGGATACTCAGGACAGGCCGGTGCCATCCGTCATGGTATCTCCCGTGCACTCCTTCAGGTAGATAACGAGTACAGACCTACTCTTAAGGCTGCTGGATTCTTAACAAGAGATCCACGTATGAAAGAGCGTAAGAAGTACGGTCTCAAAGCAGCTCGTAGAGCTCCGCAGTTCAGCAAGCGATAATTCAACAGAATATCAAAGAGATACGATATACCCCGAAAACACAGTGTTTTCGGGGTTTTCTTTATTTTCCGAAACTATACGGAACACCACAAAAAAGCCTCAAATTTCTCCGGTAACTTACAAGTAACTGACAGGTAACTCACAACGGAAAAGTGGTCTTGTGCAAGACTTTCGGAATCTTGTGCAAGACACATTTTTGCAAAGAAAAAGGACGAAATCAATCGCCCTTTTTACCGCAATATTCAATGATACATGACCGGACATCTTTCTTTGTGCGACAGTGGCAGGAATGACCATCCTTGAAAATGATGTCATATCCGTCGTGCATGTTCCCAGTGATACCGGAAATCATTTCCCTGTTCTTTTCTGCAATCTGCATCGTGTCGAACATGCCACACTGGTCTTTTCTGACAAGGTCTTGAATATACGCATTGACAGACATTCCCTTGTCGGATGCAAGTTGCTTGATGACTTCTTTCATTCCTTTCGGTACTGCGAGAGGAATCCGGTCATAATGTTCTTTGTAGAATTTATTTTTGTATTCAGTTCTATTCATGGTACGCCTCACTATATACGATTGATTGCGTCAATCAGTTCCTCGATTTCAAAATGAGTATATACGACCTCTGTGACACTCTGTCCTTTGTGACCGACAATTTTCTTAATGACCTTGTCGGATACTCCGGCGACGGTCAGCATCGAAATACATGTATGACGTGTGTCGTGTGGTCGGTGTTCCATGCCGAGAGGAGTGACCAACGGTGTCCAGTAACTATCATAATAATTCCGGTATTTGAAATGTTTGCCGTCCGGAGTTGAGAGCAGATATTCACAATCGTTGAGGTTGTACCAGTATTCAAAAAATGGATATATCTTTTCGGCAATCGGAGCGGTGCGGATGCCTGCCTCCGTCTTTGATTCCACGATTTTGAAATATCTCTCCTCAAGGTTCACGTTTTCCTTTTTCAAATCCAACATCTCACCGATTCGGCATCCGGAATATATCAGCATGAGGATGACGGTATAATACACATTCGTGTCTTTGACATCCCACAATCTTTTCACCTCTGCCTTTGAGAAAGGCTCTCGGTTGTATGCGTTCGGATTGCCTGCGTTTTTGATGTTCAGATACTCCACGAGATTCCGTTCTTTCGGAATGATTTCGTGAATCACTGCGTATTTATACATCAGACCGAGCAGGATTTTGAGTTTCCGGAGTGTTGGATAATTCTTGCCGGATTCATCGACAATCATTTGCAGGTGGTCGAGTTTCACATCCACGAACCGCATCCGTGCAATTTTATCGCAGAGGAGATATGCTGCTTTATATCCTTTGACGTTGGAATCGCTGACAGTCGGAAAGTGTTCCGAACTCCATCTCTCATATACATCCTCGAAAGTGACCTTTGCAGCGTTCACATCATACGGATTTGCGTTGAACTCTGCGAGGGCGGTTAGTGCCTCTTTGCGTGTCGGGTAATATCCGACTGTGATATATAGTTGTTTGGTTTTTCCTGTTTCGGGGTCGATTTCCCATCCTTTTGTCTTTTTGGCAACATAAGGATTCCGGCGATTTCCGGACAACTTATAGACCGACCCGAATCCGTTCGGAAGTTTCATAAAATCACCATCCTAAAAAAGAGTATAAAAAATAAAACCAGTGCAAAAAGCACGGTTTTATGTTAGAATGATGATTGCAGGATTCATTCATCGAGTGCTTTTTGCAGGGCATGAGATAATGTTCCACAAAGGCGGTCTCCGTTGCAGCGGAGGTCGTCTTTTTTATTTCAAAGAGTTTCTGTTCTTCAAAATGATTCCATAGTTTTTCCGCATCCAAAAACAGAAGAATGCAAGAAGTATAAAAATAATCGTGACAGGAAGTGCAACCAGTCCGAGGAGTAAGGAAATGATTCCGAGAATCATGAAAATGACACGGTAAACTCTGTATGCGGAATCAGATACTTTCGGATTTCCTGTGTTCAATGGCTTTTCTGTCGGCGGTTGGATTGTTATGGTTTCCTCGGATGTTGCAGCATCGAGAGGGGCGACAACAGAAACAGTCTTTTGAACAGGTGCAGGAATATCGTCCTCGGATTCGTATATATCCATACTGACACGACATCCGATTTTTGAAAAATCATCAAAATCGTACAATTCAGAGATGCGAGCGTCGAAAGCACATTCACCGTATTTCCTGCGGATGTCCGCTGCCAATTCTTTGGCAAGGTTGCCGATTTGGTCTCCGTCCTCTGTGCTGACGGAATAAGCAGGCTCGCCTCTGTATTCATAATATTCAATCACAACAGGGTCTCCGCTGCATACAAACGAGAGAATTTCCTGTCTGTCAGTGCCGTCCTCGTTCTTGAAAGTGATTCCGACAACTTTGGCATCAATAGTCTTGAGCAGACCCATGAAAACACCTCCATTTCAGTGAATTTTTATCATCATTTACACTTTCCTCATAGAGAGGAGGTGAGAATGATGAAGATTTTGACATGGGAGGCGAGAACCGAAAAGGGTCTCACCTTGATGGAGTTGGCAAAGAAATCCGGTCTCGGAAAGTCCACGCTCAACAACATCGAAAACGGAAAGGTGTCTCCGACATTATTTCAACTCGAAATGATTGCCATTGCACTGGATGTCAAAATCACCGACCTGTTTGAATCCGAATACAAATAATGTTATTGTACCACGAAAGTGGATGCCATCGGCAACAGGTGCAAATATTTCCATAATCATGGAAATGCACCGTGAAATTTCCACAATCATGGAAATCGGTGGTATAATCGGATTCGGAAAGGGGTGATTTCCGCATGAAGTACAAAGAGACTATCATTGAGTTAGTCGGAAAGATACGCAGCGAAAAGACCCTAAAGAGGATATACAAATTCGTTTTGTATCTTTACACCCACGAGGCTGACGGTTGAAAAGACCGTCAGTCTTTTTCTATATCTGAATAAAGGTTCATAATTCGGGCAAGTGCCTCGATGTCCTCGTCGGACGCATAGAGCAGAGCCTTGAAAATGTTCTTGCGAGTTTCATTTTCACCTGCCATGATGCGGTCGATTCTTTCCATGAAATCATCGTCATTCTCAACGAACATCTCGCCCTCACCAGTGGTCAACCATATATAATCACATCCGAACTCACGACAGATTGATTTGAGATTCTGTTCGGTGAGAGCGTTTTCACCCTTTTCAATTTTGGAAACCGCTGCTTTTTTGATTCCAATTCGCTCGCCAAATTTCTCCAAAGTGAGACCGAGAGCCTTTCTGACCTCTCTCACACGTTCATTCTGTGTCATGAAATCACCTCCTTTTCTATGAATATAGCACCGAAAAGAATAAAAATCAATAAAAAGTTTCCTAAAGATACAAAAAGGGGTTGACAAAGTATCTCGAAGATATTATGATGTATCTACAAGATACAAAAAGGAGGGAACAAAACCATGATGCAGCACGAATTTGAACAACTGGCAGGCAGGGAAGTGACACCGGAACAGTACAAGGCAATCGAAACTCTTTACATGAGCAGCACTCTCAACAAAGAGGATTTCGTGAAAAGCATCAAACAGATGCTCAAAAGTATTCCTTTACCGGAGAAAGAAAAGAACATCAAAAAGATGTGCGTGAGAGACCGGAGCGGATTCAGAAAGACCCCAAACGGATGCTATTACCACATCAAATATGTTGAACTGGTCGACGTTGATATAAAAACAGGAAAGTACATAGTGAAAGAACTTGAAGAGAAAGATTTTGAAAGGTTGTCAAGAGAGGGGAATGACCTAAACCTCAACACAAGTTTTGATTTTGATTATACGCAGTGCATTGATACAAAACACAAGGCAATCGAACTCACAGCATAAAACAGGAGGAAAGATGATGGCAAAGAATAAAGAAATGACATGGAATGAATACCTTGAGTTGCAGATTTCAAGAGGAGCAACGCCCGAACTGGCAATGAATAGCATCGGTCACATGATGGATTTGTATGAATCTTATGACTGGGATGCAAAAGTTCCTTTCGAGGTCGAGTGATAGAGCCGAAACGGAGGAATCAACCTCCGTCAGCGTCCGGATGGCGACCGACGCTCTGACGATGGCAAGCCGAAAGACATCATCGGGATACCGTGTGAAACATGGCAGCGGTCTCACCTGCTAGAAAGTGAGTGGATGGATGACAGGTTTTCAGTGATTTTTTAAGGCGAAAAGTCACAGCACGGTACACATACGCCGGAACAGAGGTGAGGTCATGAACAGACCGAGAGAACCACCAAAGGAGGGAACAGCATGGAAGTCGGGAGAATATTGACAGCAGAGGCAGCAGCAATCCTCAATGTGTCACCGCAGTTCGTCCGGATTGCGATGCAGCAGGGAAAACTTCCAATCGGCACGGCGATTCAGATGTCGTCGATTTGGACATATCACATTTCGGAGAAGTTGCTCGCAGACTATTCCGGAAAGAACATAGAGAAAGAACTTGAGAGGATTCGAGGAGGAGAGAAATGAAATTCTATCATGCGACAACAACGGAGAATATGGAGAAAATCGCAGCGACCGGAATCATCAGAAAGTCATGGGATGGTGTTGTGTATTTATGCACCGACCCGATTGACGCTTGCAAGTTTCTTGTTTTGAGAGGACTGCGGAAAATGTGCGTGATTGAGACTGAATTGAACGAGGAGGATGTGGAGGAATCCTTTGACCACTCGCAGGCGTTTTTCAAATGCAGGGCATACATGCACAGAGGAGACATTCGATTCATGGGAACGGAAAAGGTTGAGGAGTTCACATTCAACATATAGTCGAAACGGATGCAGGTCATCCGTCTGCGTGAGACTGACCGCCACGCACTGACGAGACAGGTCATGAGAGGAGGACACAGAATGTCAAAAGACGAAAGAAAGAAACTGATTGAGGCAATGGCAGAGAAGTTCACCGGAATGGACGCAGAGGACAAGGCATTGATTGTTGGGTATCAACTCGGAAAACAGGAGGAGCGTCAGAGATGGGAACAGAGACAGGATGCGGTTGCGACAGCGTAATGGCAGCAGGTAAAGACAACGCCCTGTCAGCAATGGCAGGGCAGCAGGAAACAAGAGGCGTGAGCCTTTGAAAATAGAATATGCAGGGCATGAAAATCGGGAGGCGTGGTTGCAGCCATACCTCCCAAAAAAGAGCAAAGAAAAAGGGAATCGGTTGCAGCCGATTCCCAAGTATCAAAGACGTATCAGTCAGTGATTAAACCTATGAATATTATATCAAACACTGGCTCATACGTCAACAAAAAACGAGGGAAAGTCCGCAGAAATCAAGGGTTTTTCATGGTTTTTTCGACCTTGTAATAGATAGTAACAAGTCAACGAAAAACTATCCGGATAAATGTGGACAGGCATGAAAGGACGTATGTGGTAGGTGGATAAAAGCAAGAAGAAAAAGAGGGGGATGACGTTCATCCCTTATGACTACGAGGCAGCATTCAACAAGAGCATCAATGACCTGCACGAGTATTTCGTGGAACAGATGCTCAAGAACAGATTCAAGTGCGTGTATGCCTTGAAAGAGATTCGTGCAGGTGAGCAGTTCGAGGTGGAAATATATCCGGAGTTTAAAAAGATGGATGATGTTCCGGTGGAGGGCAGAATCAAAAGAGACAACTCCAAAGCACAAAAGAACCTCAATGACAAGAACGCTCGCAAATATGTGGAACGCCTGCTCAATGAGAATTTCGGTGATTCTGACATTTGGGTCACATTGACATACGGAGCAGGGAAAGAACCGCAGGACATGAATGAGGCGGTCAAGAACATGCAGAACTACATCCGGAGGGTGAACTATCAGAGGAAAAAGAGGGAACTGCCTCCGGCAAAATACATATATATCACGGAATGGTCTCCGGATGCAGAAATCCGATGGCATCATCATCTCGTGATGGATGGACTGCTTGACATGGACACGGTTGAATCCACATGGAAAAAGGGTCGCAGGAATGAAACGAGGCGACTGGACAAGGATGAATATGGTCTCACAGGATTGTCGAACTACATCACCAAAGAAAAGGACAGAAAGAAAGGGGAAAAGAGATGGAACTCCTCGCAGAATCTCAAACAGCCTCGCATCCGGAAAGTCCATTCAAAGAGACCACTGGCATCCTCCGGAACGTACAAGCCTATCGGGAAGTATGTGGACGGATTTGTCAGAGATGCAGAGACAATCAGAGAACAGATGCTCAAATGGTATCCGGAATATGATTTCACGGATTCCGGTGTTTATTATAACGATTTCAATGGGATGTTCTACATCCGAGCGAGAATGAGGAAACGGAGGAACAAAGATGACACGAAAGCAGGCAAGACGACACAACCGAATCGGCATGAGGATTCTCATGACACTGGCGGTCGTCTTAATGGTTCACATGGTAGTGACAACAGCAAGAGGAGAGCAGAGAAAGCAGGAGGCAGCAGAACAGCAGCGACAGGAAATCATAAGCAGGATTCAGACCGCAGAGAGCCTCGATGATATTTGTGCAGGTGTAGCAGTCATTTTCAATGACATCGCAAAGGATGCAGAGGCAACAGTCAGCACAGAGGAGATTCCGGATGTGTTTTCATCCATGTCGATGGACTACGGTGGCGAGGAGGAGGGTTTCATCTATTACGAAATACCGGAGGAATATCAGAGAACCGGAGGCTATCTGCCGGAGGAGGTGCAAATATATACATACTGCCTTTGTAAGCAGGAGGGCGTGAGATATGCACTGATTCTCGCAATGATTGAACACGAATCCGGATACAAATACGACAGCATCGGCGACGATGGAGAGAGTTTCGGATATATGCAAATCATGCAGAAATTCCACGAGGACAGGATGGAGGAAATCGGGTCGGGCGACCTGCTCAATCCGTATCAGAACATTCGTCTCGGTGTGGACATCATGAAAGAACTGATTGACAAATACGGCACGATTCAAGATGCCCTTGCAGTCTACAACTACGGAGCGACCGGAGCAAAGGAACATCTGTGGAGCAATGGAATATATGTCTATGACTACAACGAGAGCATCATGAACCGGATGAAAGAGATTGAGGAGGAACTGGGGCAATGAGTTTCGACTGGCAGCAGGCATCAAAGGAAAGATATTTCCGGATGGCAGAGGAAAAGATTGAGGCAGCGGGATTCAGCGATTTTCTCCATATCGACCGGACAGCATTCGGAACGGTAGCAGGAAAGACGGTCAAGGTCTACATGGAAAAGATTCACCGGATTGGCAATGTGAGACAATGGCAGCAGGCGAGAAAAGTGTTTCCGGAACTCAAGGAATGCACACCGCCTCGCAATTCCTACGGCAAGAAAGAAAAGCCGATTTTTCTGCATGGATATTTCGAGATAGAGATGGAGGCAGGGGAATGATTCAGCGGTTTTTGTGGATGTTCAAGGTGAAAGATTGTGGCATAAGATGCCGGAAAATATGTTTGTTTTGCAAATATTATCGCATGTGCAGAGAGGAGGGAATCTGAATGAATCTGAAATATGCAATGAGGAGCGAGGACACGGAACAGATTGCGGTCATCCAGTGGGCGACCTATCAGATGAATGTCTATCCGGAATTGAAATGGTTGCATCATTGTCCGAACGGTGGCAGCAGGAATCGAAACGAGGCAGTGAAACTCAAACAGATGGGTGTCAAGGCAGGAGTGAGTGACCTTTGCCTGCCGTATCCGAAAGGAATCTATTGCGGACTATACATCGAGATGAAGTTCGGAGACAACAGGCAGCAGGTATCACAGAAAGAGTTCCTCAAAGACATGGCAGAGGCAGGTCATTTCGTGGCGACCTGCTACTCCGCAGAGGAGGCAATCGAGGTCATCAAGAAATATTTATCTCTCAACAGTTGGAGGATGAACGATGTCATGATTGTGATGGGGCGAGCAAATGGAAAGCAGGACGCAATCGAAAAGATGGTCATGGATATACCGAACAACAGTATCTTGAAAGGCGGTGAGGTGAAATGATGACGAAGTGGCAGCGGATTGAAAAGCAGAGAAAGGACACGACGAGATTCCTCAAAAAATGTGAGGTAGCAGTCCGACAGAGCAAATTCGGATTCAAGCCTCCGGTCGTGAATGGAGTTGGTCAGTGTTCCGGATGTTACAATCCGGACGACGGAGAGATGGAACAGCAGTGCAGAGGATGCACACTCAACGAGTATTTCATCGAGGAGGTGAGAGCGTGAAAGTGGCAATCATCATCGGCGTGACAGCACTGGTAGCAGGCATCACGTTTCTGATAGTGGCGTATGAGGTCGGGAAAGACATGTATCAATACAGAACGTGCAGCAGTGGTCAAGGACGACGCAGAGGGTGAGGTGAGACAGGTGAAAGAATTTGACAGACTTGAGGCAATATTCCTCACAGGAATCACAATCATTCTCTGCATCGCAATGGCAGCAGGTAACAGATAACAGGGCAAAGATAACAGGAGGAAACAAAAAATGAGAATTATCGGAGTAATGTCACCGAAAGGTGGCATCGGCAAAACAACGACATCGGATTCCATCGCCTACATACTGGGAGAGGAGTTCGGAAAAAGAGTGTTGATTCTTGAGGGTGACCAACAGGGAGACACATCCGAGACATTTGGATGCTATGAACCGGAGGGAATCGGCATGAGTGAACTGATTGAGAAACATGTGAGTGTGGGAGGACGATTCCGAACAACGGACACCATCAAGGCGACAAGATACCCACACATTGACATCGTTCCGGCGAATGGATACCTCATGCAGACAGACATGAATCTGCTCATGAAGTCAGCAGAAAATCAGATTTTCCGTCTGCGTGATGCACTGGCAGAGGTTGCGGACGCATACGACTACTGCATTTGTGACTGTGGGCGACTGTTCGACATGGTGGTGGTCAACATCCTCATGGCTGCGGAAATGGTCATCGTTCCGGTAAAGGTCGGAGGATACGAAATCAGAGCAATCACAAACCTGTCGGAGCAGATTGAGGATTTGAGGCAAATCAATCCGGAACTCCGAATCAAGGCAATTCTGACCATGAGACAGAAAAACAAGACATCACTGGATTTCGAGGACTGGCTCAAGAACTCCTCCGGATTCGACACATTCGTCACTCCGGTGAGACGTTCCGTGATTGCAGAGAGGGCGACCATTGAGATGCGTCCATTGCCGGAGTTTTCGCCGAGGAGCATCGCATCGCAGGACTATCGAAACATCGTTCATGAACTTTTGAAAGAGATGGAGGTGCGGTGAGGTGGGAAAACGAAAAATCACATGCAATAACACATCGTGCAAGCACCACATGACCGGAGGAGGATGCGACACCTGCATCACACTTAATTCATCCGGAAAGTGTGGGTCGTTTGAAAAAGGATTTGTATATTATTTTCATATCGTTTGGGATGCACTGGGAAACAAGAATTTTATTGATGCAATAGAATTGCAGCAAAATCCGGACTTGAGAATCGGTCTGTATTATGTGATGGAATGCTATGGGTTAGGATTCTCTGAAATGGAATGGGGAACATGCAGAATGTTGATGCTCAAGGATGGAGAAAAGGGAGCAGGCTTGAAGTACGAGCAGATTATTGAAAGAGAAATGAACATGGAAAAGTTCACAAAACATTTGAATGATTTCAACAATGGAATCATGCCAAACCAAAAAAAGCAGCAGGAGACAGCGAAACAACTTGCAGAAAAGGAAGAAAAGCCGGACAGAGATTTCGGATGGGTGTCACCTGCAGGCGAGTTCACAGAATCTCCGTTCGGAACACACGAGGAATCCGCAGAACAAATCGTCGAGAAAAAAGGCTTTGTAGATGAATACTGGGAGTGGAGGGATTCAAACAAAGACATCACGGAAAACAGGTTGATGCGAGATTTCTTGTCAGAGGTCAAAGGATATTGTCTGATTCACAATCCTTTCGGAGATGGTGGGTACATAGTGACAAACACAAAGAATCTGACGAAGAAACAGAAAGAATTTTTGTATGAGTATTTCATGGACAAAGGCGACAGATTCAAAGCAGAACAATTCATTGAGGAGGATTGAAAAGATGGCAACAGGATACAGCGTCATGGACGCACTGAATAAGCAGACAAAGGCAGGAATCGACGACACGACACCGAGAGCAAAGTTCCGGACGAAAGACCTGTCGATTTTCAAGATTTACGCAAACGAGGGCAATTTCTATCCGCAGGAGGATATTGAACAGAAAGCAGGAGAGATTCTTGCTATCGGGTTACTGGAAAACCTCGTCGTGAAATATGAGCCTCTTGAGGCAGCAGGCGAATACAAACTGATTTCCGGTGAAAGACGATGGAGGGCGTTGCATCTGCTCGTCGAGCGTGGATATAAAGAATTTGAGTTTGTGACATGCAATATCATCGCACCGACAACCTCGCAGGAGGAAAAGGTCGCTCTGATTATTGCGAACAGTCACCGCAACAAGGACATCGAGACGATGATTCATGAGGAGCAGGAACTCAAGGCAACACTTGAGGACATGAAAGCCAACGGCATCGAATTGAAAGGGTACAACCTGCAATCCGGTCGCCTGCGTGATGTTATTGCCGACCTGCTCAATATATCAAAGACAAAGGTGGCACAGATTGAGGCAGTCAGCAACAATCTCATTCCGGAGTTCATGGAGGAGTTGAACAAGAACCGCCTCACATTCTCCGCAACGTATGAATTGAGCGGAATGTCATCAGACGAGCAGAGGGAGGCACTGGGAATCCTCATGGATACCGGAGAACTCACCTATCAGACTATCAAGGACATGAAAGAGAAAAAGGCAGCACTGGCAGCAGGCGAACAGGTCGAGGGTCAGATGAATCTTGATGATGTGCAGCAGTCCGGAGAGACACCTCTTTCGTATCATGGGAATGTTATCGGGGAGGATGCAGAGGAGGAGGTGTCCGATTCTGACACTACCGAGGAAACAGGATTCGGAGGCATGAATCCTCCGGAGGAACATCCGGCAGCAGGTGACGACTATCAGACACCGCATCCGGAGGGAATCACATCCATCTGTTACTCATGCACGGAATACGAGACATGCAATGTCAAGACTGGAACATGCACAAAGTGCGACCAGTACAAGAACAGAGCAGAGGCATACAAGACAGACGAGCAGAAATATTCCGAGGAGCAGGATGCCATCGACAAAGAGACGGCAAAGAAACTCCGTGAGATGGCAGACGAGGAGCGTTTGAACAATTTACCGAGTGATTCTGTATCCGGAGGTGAAAAGTACATCAGAGCCTCACAGAATCAGTTTGAGAGGATTGTGAACGGTGAGCAACATTTCATGATAGTGAAAAAGGACAAGTATGCGATAGGTGAAGAAATCACCATCGGAGAATTTGCAGAGGGCAGAGCAACAGGTCGAACACTTGAGATGATGATTTCGTTCATGGAGGACGATTCAACATCATCTGCACTCGAAAGTGGATATTGTATCATTGACATCGTCGAGGCGTACAGATTTTGCGAACAGTGCGAATATTTCGACCGTGTGAATGTGTCTCCGGATGGAATGTCAGCGTGTTCACATGACACACTGAATCATTGGTGCGAGGAAAAGGCGTGTCACAGATTCAAGCGAAAAAGAGTGAATGTTGATGGAGAAGATGGAGAGGAACTCGACAGAGTGAACATCAAACAGATATGTGCGGAAATCAAAGCAAATTGTGACGGATACACCGAGAACGGAGATGATTTCATCACAGTGGAAAAAGCGGTCGCATTCGTCGAGGGTAGAGGAATAGAATGACACGGCAACAGGACAGAGAGGAATGGGTGAGGCTCAACACATGCAGGTTTTGCATCGGGTCTCACCTGCACACCTGCACCGGATACCGATGCGAGCCTGCAATCAAGCAGGCAGAGGAATACTTTGACAGGATACATAAACAGGAGGAAAACAGGAGTGAAAAAGAGATATAAAATATTAGACCTTTTCTGCAAGGCAGGGGGGGCAGCCGAGGGTTATCATCGAGCAGGATTCGAGGTCGTGGGAGTTGACATTGTGCATCAACCGAATTATCCCTTTGAATTTGTGCAGATGGACGCTATTGAATACTTAAAGACACATGATTTGACGGAATTTGATGCGATTCACGCATCACCTCCATGTCAAGCACATACAAAGGCACAGGCACTCTCGAAAGGGCGAAACAATGGAAAATATGGCGAGCATCAGGATTTCATCCCACAGACGAGAGAACTGCTTGAGAAGATAGGAAAGCCATACATCATTGAAAATGTGGACGGTGCACCGTTACAGAATCCGATTGCATTATATGGTTCACAGTTCAAAAATCTCTATACGCAGAGAAAGCGACTGTTTGAGAGCAACATCGAGTTGAGAACACCGGACACGCCGATGGTACAGAGAAAGACACCGACTGCCGGAAATGGGTTCGGAGAGGATGGATTCATCGCTATATGTGGCAGTGGTGGAGTGAGAGGAATGAACAGCAGACAGATTCCTTTATACTGGGGATTTGCTCTCGGAGGAATTGACTGGATGACAAGAGCGGAACTCGCCGAGGCGATTCCACCTGCATACACAGAATTTCTCGGAAAACAGTTGATTGAATTTATCAGAAAACAGGAGGAGACAAAATGAGCGGTACAGACATAAAGCGAGGAGAGATATTCTATATCAGCCGAGGGGGGGGCAGTTCACGGCAGTGAGCAGCAGGCAGACCGTCCGGCAGTAGTAGTCAGCAATGACCGGAACAATGAGAACAGCAACACCATCGAGGTGGTATATTTGACAACACAGCCAAAGGCAGACCTGCCGACACACTGCGTCATCCGGTCAACAGGAAGAATCAGCACAGTTTTATGTGAGCAGGTTCATTCGGTAGCAGTCGAGAGGGTTGGAAATTATATCGGGCAGTGTACCGACAAAGAGATGGAGAACATTGACATCGCTCTCATGATTTCCTTGTCACTGGATGCCGGAATCAAGACATCCAAACAGTACAATGAAACAATCAAAAGGCAGCAGGAGGAAATCAAAAGCCTCAAGGAAGAAATTGAGGTGATGATTTCCGACCATGAAAAGAAGATTGAGGAAATCGAGCAGAATGCAGCGGTGTACGTCGAGGAAAAGACGAGAGTGGCAGCAGAATCACCGTCAGAGAATATCATTCGCATTCAGACGGAACGTGATACATACAAGGCGTTATATGAGAGCCTGCTTGCCAAAGTGATGGCATCATAAGGGAGGAGGACAGGAATTGAGAAAAAAAGAATTTGCAGAGATATTCAAAAAGGCAATCGCAGAACATGCGAGATATATCGGGGTCGGGATTCGGACAGAAGGCAGCAGTCGTCCGGAAATCATCATCAATCCGACCGAGAATTTTGAGGAGAAATTGAAATACTATCGTGCAGCGTATGACGAGGATTTGATTCTTGAATCTGCCAAAGGAAAGAAAGAAATCAGAATCATCGCAATCGCTGCCGGAGATTCGTTCGCAGATATTGAGTTTCTACTAACGGAGGGTCGTCCGGACTGGAAAAAGGTCATCTCGGACGCAATCGACAAAGTGGTGAATAGGATGCTCTCGAAATATCCGGATGTGGATGGAAAACAGAGAGATACATGGACGGTCATCCTTGAGGGATACAAAGAGCAGTTTTTCAAGAATAGATACACGGTCGGACAACAGCGTTTCATCGTAGAGAATGCAGAACTCTATGAGGATATGTTTGAGACCTGCATGAATGGCAGCAATGAGGAGTTCAAAGAGAAATTCCTGCATCTGTCAAAAGAACTCAATAATCACGCATAGAGGAGGGAAAGAAATGGCGATTTTTGAGATGATAATGGTCGGAATCGGAATTGTGGTCGGCTTAATTGTGTTGGTGGTACTGGTTGCCTTTTTGGTGGAACTGGTCAAGGCATTCGGGCAGATGGGAAAAGAAAAAGATGACAAAGGAGGCTCTCGTTCATGAATAAGGTCATATTGATGGGGCGGTTGACAAGAGACCCCGAATCACGATACACACAGGCGAACAGTTCGCAGGAATCCATGTGCGTCGCTCGCTACACATTAGCAGTTGACCGCAAAGGCAGCAGGAGCGAGGGGCAGCAGTCAGCCGATTTCATTTCCTGCGTGGCATTTGGCAGAGCAGGAGAGTTCGCAGAGAAGTATTTCAGAAAAGGCACGAAAATCACGGTTTCCGGCAGGATTCAAACAGGGTCATATAAAAACAGAGAGGGTCAGCGTGTTTATACCACTGACGTGGTCATCGAGGAGCAGGAGTTCGCAGAAAGCAAAGGAAACACATCCGGCAGCAGTCAGCAGGAGCAGTCCTCACCATATCCGACAGATGGAGATGGATTCATGAATATTCCGGACGGAATTGACGAAGAACTCCCTTTCTATTAGGCACACAGGGAGGAGGCGATTCGATGGGATGGATTGAAAAGATAAAAAGCATCATCTGCGGTCTCAAGGCATCCGGAAAGAGCGAAAAAGAGATTGAGCAGATTGTGCAACAGGCAGCGGACAAGGCAACAGTCGGGGGAAAGGTAGAAGTGAAACCAATTCCTCCGCTGTTTGATAGTCGATACATGGAACAGGCGAGGATGGGAATAGCATCCGGTTTCGGAATCCCTGCACCAGTTCTCGGTATTCAACACAGAGAGCCACCAGTGTTCATGTCGGCGATGCAACCAATAAGACCGCAGGATGCAGTGGATGCGTTAGTCTATGCGGTAGCAGCACAGGCAAGATATAAGGCGAGGACGGAATCAAACAACTGGCGAAAGATGCACGGACTGCCTATGAGGAGAAAGAGGAGAGTGAGAAGATGACAGAACAGACAGAGGCGACAGCCATCGACAAAACCTATCTGTATCTTGAAAATTACAACGAGATGCAGAGATACATCAGAGAGGCGGTCAGCGAGGTGTCGCAGGTAGAGAATGCAGACCTCTACAATATGTCAGCAGAGAGGGCGTTCCTCAAATCCATTCGTGAATGCAGGGCAGAGACGGTCATTCTGTTTGAGCATATCAACAAAGCACTGGATGCTCTTGAGAAAGAGACGGAGGCAACAGGCGAGGGATACAAGTTTGACGCTCTCCGGATGCGATACATTGACGGCAAGACATACGAGGACATCAGAACAAAACACAACTGCGGAAAGAATGCACCGAAAACATGGTGCAAGGTTATGGTGGAACGCCTGTCAATCAAATTATTCGGTGCAAAAGCGATTGAAAATTGCAAGATTGCCGTGAAAAAGGTGTAAAAACGCCGTGAAAAAGGCGTGAAAAGATGGGGAACAAAAGTGAAAATCAAAGTGATAAAATGATAACGTGAACAGTTGTGAGGAGCGATTGCAGAAATGCAGTCGCTTTTTTTTCTTGCCTCTGTTCACCATCCTGTTATCGGGGCAGCAGGACACGATGTGAAACCTGCTGCCTTATGAAAGAAACACGGCAGCAGGCGACGAAAGGGGTGAGGTGATGTTGTATAAGGTGTGCAGGTGCGGAGCGATGATTCCGCAGACAATGAAGATGTGCGAGAAGTGCGAGCAAAGGCAGCAGTCAAGGCATGTTGTGTATAACAATACACGGCGTGACAAGAGAGCAGCAGAGTTCTATCTATCGCAGGAATGGCGAGCGATTCGCCCGATAATGCAGGCGGTCTATGACCACATAGACATCTATGCACTGTATGTATTGGATGAACTGATTCCACTCCAATCATCCGACCCGATACACCACATCATCGAGTTAGAAGATGACTGGAATCAGAGGCTCAATCCTTTGAATCTGTTCCCTGTCAGCCATAACTCTCACAACATAATCACAGCACTATATAAAAAAGACAAGGCAACCATGAGAGCAACGCAAGCGAGGATTCGACAGGTGATTGTGCAGCACTTCAAAGAGGCAGGGGGTATCGAAAAAGTTTTGACCGGATTCGGTCTAGTCGCACCCCCCGAATGATTCGGAGAAAACTCCCCACGAGAATTTCAAAATATGGGGTCAGCCTAGAGGGGTGTCAGAATGTGACACCACATCACCGGAACATCAGACGGAAAGGGGGTTTGTTGTTGCATGGCAGGAACAAGACAACCGACCGATTTGGTGGTTTTGAAAGGAAAAAAACACCTCACAAAAGCGGAAATTGAGGCTCGAAAAAATGCGGAGGTCAAAGCACCATCTGACAAAGTAAAGCCTCCCACATATTTGTCACCGGAACTCAAAAAGAAGTTCCGGAAACTGGCGAAAGAACTGCTCGAAATCAAACTCATTGCAAATGTGGACTGTGACGCACTTGCGAGACTGCTGATTGCACAAGAGAAGTATCTCGAAGTCACAAAGAAGTTGAGCGAGATTCCTCTCACCATCATGATTCCGGTTTATAAGGAGCAGATGAATCCGGAGACCGGAAAGATGGAACAGACGCAGGTCGGAGAAAGAGAGGTCGTGAACGGCGAACAGGAGCGTCTCTTGATTATTCAAGACAGGTGTTGGAAACAGTGCAGGCAGGGGGCGAGTGATTTCGGACTGACGGTGTCAAGTCGATGCCGTTTAGTCGTACCGAAAGCACCGGAGCAAAAGCCGGAAAACAAATTTGCGAAGTACGCAAAATAGTGTATGGCGAAACGCACTGAAATCATAGACCGCTGCACACAGTACGCAGTTGATGTCATTGCAGGGAAAGAGATTGCCGGAGAATATGTCAAACTGGCATGTCAGAGGCATCTTGATGACCTTGAAAAGTCAAAAGCAGCACCATACATCTATTATTTTGATGTTGAGAAGTCAGAGGAAATCATCAATTTCGCCGAGGAGTTGGTCATCGCCGAGGGTGACGAGGAGGAACAGGTCACTTGTTATCCGTTCCAGTGTTTCATTTTGGGGTCACTGAATGGATGGAGAAAGAAAACAGCAGACCCGAAAAGCGGTGTCCATCACCGTCGTTTTCGTACCTCATACGTCCAGTTAGGGCGACAGAACGGCAAATCATTCATCAATGGTATTCTCGCAGCCTATTACGGCAATTTTGACGGTTACAAATACGGAAAAATATTCTGTACTGCTACAAAGCAAGACCAAGCGAACATTGTTTTGCAGGAGGTCATCAAATTCATAAACAGCGACGAGGAGTTGCAGGCATGGTTCAAAGTACATGAACACAACAACACGATTGATTGCCTGCTGACACACTCGGTCATCAAAGCGGTGTCCGGTGATACGAAGTCGATGGACGGTTTCAGAGCATATCTCGGAATCGTTGACGAGTATCACGCCCACAAGACGAATCAGATGTATAAACTGCTTGAGGGTGGCATCAAGAAACTGAAATCCGCATTGATTTCAGTCATCACGACAGCCGGATTCAATCTGAAATCACCGTGCTACAAACTGTATGAGTATTGCTGCAATCTTCTCAAGGGCGTATTTGAGAACGATGCACAGTTCGTATATATCGCACAGATGAATGAAGATGATGACATGTGGAAACCGGAGAACTGGATAAAAGCGAATCCGATTCTCGCATTCGATAGAGATGCACTTGAGAACATGATTCCGGTCGCATCCACTGCCAAAGATATGGGTGGCGAGGATTTGCGAGATTTTCTCGTGAAACAGTTGAATCAATGGATTCAGTGGTCAAATCACCAGTACATCAAGGACATCAAGAAGTGGAAACGCCTCGCAGTTCTCAAGACACTGGAAGATTTCAGAGGGGCAAAGTGTTATGTGGGAGTTGACCTGTCATCTGGTGGAGACCTCACATCCATCGCCATCGTCATTCCTTTCGTGGGCGAGGATGGAGAAAAGAGGTATTTCGTCAAGACACACTCGTTCATTCCTGCGAGCAGGGTGGACGAACACATCAAGACGGACAAAGTTCCGTATGATGTTTGGATTGAAAAGGGTCTCGTGACACCGACCTATACACTGGGAGGTATCAAAACAGATTACAAATACATTTTGACGTATTTGAAAGAGATGATTGAGCAGTACGACCTCAATCCTCAAATGATTTGCTACGACCCACACAACGCATCGGCATTCCTCTCTGACCTCGAGGCGATGGGATGGGATTCTATCTCAATCACGCAGACAGCGAAAGAGTTGAACGATGCGACAGTCGATTTCAGACTGGAAATCCTCGTCGGAAACGTGGAAATCGAGGGCGTGGAAGTCGGAAAGAATAAAAAAGTCGTTCCGGCAGATGAACTCCTCACATGGTCGATTGCGAATGCAAAGACAATCTCCAACAATTACGGAGAAATCAAAATCGACAAAGACATCACAGAGGACAGAATCGACCCGATTGACGCTATCATCGACGCATGGAAACTCGCAATGAAAGACGAGTACAAGCCGGACGCAAATGATTTCGTGTCCGAATGGCTTGCCTTGAAAGAACAATACAAAGAGAACGGAGGTGAGAACCGATGAATCCATTCAAAACAGCATACAGCAACTTAATGGAAAGATGGAGAAACAGGAACGGAGCAGTGAATGCAGCAGAACCGGAATCGTACAAGACTTTCGGAATCAATTCGCCGGATTTTCTCGGACTTTTAGGCAAAAAGAGGAGACAACCTCTGTCAGAGGTGACATATTTCACCTGCCTCAAGATGCTGTCGGAGACGCTGGCAAAGATGCCACTCAAATTCTATCAGTCGACAGAGGAGGGCATCATCGAACCGGATGACACGGACACATCTCGCCTCATTAAGACGAGACCGAATCCGTTCATGACACCGACAGTATTTTGGAACACGGTCGAGATGAACCGCAACCACTACGGAAATGCCTATGTCTACATCCGGAGAAAATTCATCCGGAAGAAATACGGAGGCGAGTTGAAAGTCCTCGACCTGTGGGTGATGCAGTCCAGTTGTGTGCAGATTATCGTCGACGACGCAGGTATTTTCGCAGGAGTGGGGCGTTTGTGGTACGTCTACACCGACCCAACATCCGGAAAGCGATACATATTCAGCACGGACGAGGTGATGCACTTTAAGACATCACACAGCCTCGACGGAATCACAGGTCTCCCAGTACAGAAGATTTTGCAGGATACCGTGAACGGTGCAGCAGCGTCACAGGATTTCATGAATAAGTTGTACGAATCCGGATTGTCTGCAAAGGCGGTACTGGAATACACAGGAACACTAAACAAAGAGGCAAAAGAGGCACTCCGAGAATCTTTCGAGGAGTTCGGCAGCGGTGCAAAGAACACCGGACGAATCCTGCCTGTGCCTCTCGGAATGAAGTTGACACCACTCGACATCAAGTTGACAGATTCCCAGTTCTTTGAACTGAAAAAATACACATCGTTGCAGATTGCAGCAGCGTTCGGAGTGAAACCGAATCAAATCAATGACTATGAAAAATCGTCATATAGCAATTCAGAAATGCAGCAGTTGTCATTCTATGTCGATACCATGCTTTTCATCATAAAGCAGTACGAGGAGGAATTGAATTTCAAACTCCTCACACCGGACGAGCAGGATGACGGAATGTATTTCAAATTCAATGAAAAAGTTCTTTTCAGAACTGATTCAAAGACACAAATGGAATACCTCGCAAATGGTGTCAAGAACAGCATCCTCAAGCCGAACGAGGCGAGACACCATCTTGATATGTCGGATGCTAAAGGAGGAGACGTTCTCCTCGCAAACGGAAACGTGATTCCGGTTGAAAAGGCAGGTGTGCAATACACCGAAAAAGGTCAGCAAACGACCGAAAAAAAAGAATCGGAGGGAGGTGAGGAGAATGCCGAAGATGAAACGATTTGATTTCACAAAGAAAAATAAACGAACCGGACAGGTGGACAAGGTCGGGTATTTGGATTTGAAAGAGGATGAACAGAAACAGAGATGCTCACTCTATTTCTATGGTGACATCGTATCAGCGACATGGGAATCCATGTGGTACGAGGAGGATAAGTGTCCGCAGGACATCGCCGATTTCCTGCATCAGATTGACAAATACGAGGACATCGACATCTATTTCAATTCCGGAGGTGGCGACGTATTCGCAGGACTGGCAATTTACAACCAGTTGAGACGACACGAGGGTCACAAGACCGGATATGTGGACGGAATGGCAGCGAGTATCGCATCCGTCATCATGTTCGCCTGCGACGAATTGCATTTCGCATCCGGTGCTCAATGTATGGTTCACAAACCGCTCTGTGTGGCGTGGGGCAATGCCGACGATTTCGAGGCAGTGATTGAGCAGTTGAATAAATGCGAGGAATCCATTCTCGACATCTACATGGAGCATGTGCAGGATGGGGTCGAAAGAGAGACCATCAAGGCACTTGTGGACGCAGAGACATGGATGAATGGCAATGAGGTCGCACAATATTTCGATGTGGAAATTGAGCAGCAGGCAGCAGTCGCAGCGTGTGCATCGGATTTCTTTGAAAGATACAACAATCTGCCGGAGAATCTGAAAACGACAGCAACACAGGACATTGTGCAGGCAGTCATTGACGCATTAGATGCGAGAGAGCAGCAGGCAGCAGACAAAGCAAGACAACAGGAAATTGATGACCTGCTCGGAGATTTGGACGAGTACGGAGTTTAAAAGAGAGGAGACAAAAAATGAACAAAGAAATGCAGAAATTGCTCAAAGCAATCAATGACAAAAAGAACGCAGTGAAATCCCTTGTCGCAGAGGGCAAGATGGACGAGGCGAAGAAAGCAAAGCAGGAACTTGTTGAGTTGCAGGACAAGTTTAATCTGCTCGCAGACCTTGAGGACGATGACATGGACGGCATCGAGGACGCACTGGGAACAGGCAAGGCAAAGGACATCACAGGAGGAGCATCCGACCCCAAAGCAAAGAAAAGCACTCTTGTGAAAGCGTTTGTCAATATTGTCAAATGCGGATTCCTCAAGAGAGAACCGAAAGAGGAGGATGTCAAAGTGTATAAGGATGCACTCACATCCAACACAACAGCAGGCGATGATGGTGAAATGGGAATCGGCGTGACTATTCCGGAGGACATCAGAACCGACATCATCGAGTTGAGACGCAGCGATGACAACCTTGAGCAGTATGTCAATGTCGAGGGCGTAACAACTAACAAAGGCTCAAGAAATATCGAAGTCGATGCGGAATCCGTTCCGTTCGATAACGTGGACGAGGAGGCAGATTTCCCCGATATGGATGAACCGCAGTTCAAAAAGATTGCGTATGCCATCAAGAAAAAGGGTGGCATTCTGAAAATCACTGCCGAATTGTTTGAGGACACCGCAGCCAATATTATGGCATACATCAACAAATGGATTGCCAAAAAGACAAAGGCGACACGAAATGCGATGATTCTCAAGGTACTGGATACCATGACCGCAGGAAAAGAGGTGGCAATCTCCAACCTCGACAGCATCAAGGACGTTTTCAACGTATCCCTCGACCCTGCGATTGCAACCAGTTCAATGGTCATCACAAATCAGAGTGGCTATAACTTCCTTGATAAACTCAAGGACGAGGATGGCAAGTATATCTTGCAACCGAATCCTACACAGCCGACACAGATGTTATTGTTTGGCAAGTATCCGATTATCAAGGTTTCAAACAAGGTTATCAAGAGCGTGACAATCGAAACAGGAGCAAAGCATCCGGTTTATATGGGTGATTTGAAAGAGGCAATCACACTCTTTGACCGCAACGTGCTGACTATCGACATGAATGACAAGGGTGCAGGTCTGTGGGAAAAAGACTTGACCGGAATCAAGGTCAGAGACCGTTTCGATGTGCAGCCTGTTGACGAGGCAGCAGTGGTCAAGGGATTCATCGCCGAGACAGTGCAGGGATAATTCAAAGGGCGGTCAGCAATGACCGCCTGCAAATGAAAGCAGGTGGAACAGATGACGGATGAAGAAAGAGCAGAGCAGAGAAAGAGACTGCTTGCGGATTGTAAAAAATACAATCACATAGACTATGAGGACGACGAGGACATCATTGAATTGATGATTGATGTGAGCATCGAGGAGATGGTGGAACTGATTCCGAATTTCGATGTTGACAATCTGTCGAAACGGCAACATCTGCTGATTCTCATTTTCGTGAAAGACCTATACGACAACCGTGAGAAGTACGGAAAGGACAGAAAGACGATGCAGACGGCAGTCTCCTCGATGTTGCTCAAAGAGATATACGGAGGTGGAGCATGACCGGACGAATAGTCATCATCAGAGAGACCTCCGAGGTGGTGGATGGCAGATATAAAACCAAACAGGAGGAATATTTCAAATGTTGGTGTGATGTCTCTGACCTGTTAAGTACAGAGAAATATGCTGCATTGCAGCAATCTCTTGAGGAAACGGCGGTTTTTAAGGTAAGAAGATGCGAAAAGACGCAGGCGATGCGGATGCACCTCAAAGAGTTCTCGGTCAATTATAAGGGAGATATATTCAAGATTTATTCGATGACACCAGTGGAGAACGGAACACATTTCCTACTCAAAGGAAACCGTGTCTCATAGGGTGTCAGAATATGACACAAGGCGGTGATTTTATGAGGATTGAGATGGAATTTCAAGGACTGGATGAACTGGTCAAAGCACTGGAAAAATGTGCAACAGATAAAGAGATTCAAAATCTGAATAAGAACATCGTGACAAAGGCTCAACCAATCATCGAAAGAGAAATGTCGAGCCGGATGCCGAGGTCGAAGAATCCGGAACTCTCCGGACGAGGATTCGGGTCAAAATCACGACCATCCGGTCATGCAGCGGATTCCATTCCAGTCGGAAAGGTAAAGGTGCAGGGGGTCGGAGCGAGTGCGGATGTCGGATGGGAAAAGAACACACAGGACGAGGGTGGTCACTTTTATGTTCGTTTCATAAACTGGGGAACAATTTACAGACCGCCTCAAGAGTTCATTTTCAAGACAGGTCGTGCGGTAGAGGGGCAGATTGAAAGCATCGCAAAAAAAGAATATCAAGATTTTTTAGACAAGACTGTGGGGTGATTCGATGGCAGACATCATCAAGGACGCAACGGACGCTCTCAAAGAGGTGTCGGATGCCGGAACGCAGGTCGTGCAAGGGTGGTATAGAAAAGACATCAATGCCACACATGTGACCTTGTGGGATTTGGGCGAGACGGATGACGGTCATTCGGATGACGACGCAGAGGGTGTTCAGTTGTCGGTGCAGGTGACAATCTTCTCAAAAGAGGACGAGGTCGCACTGGCAGCAAAAATCAAGAAACTCATGAAAAAACATGGATTCTGTTTCGAGGCAAGGAATGCAGATGATTCAGAGCCTCAAAATGGAATCTACATGAAAGCACAAAGGTTCAATAAATTTTACGAAGAAAGTGAGGAATAAAAATGGCAGAAGAAACAATCGTACGCAGCAGATATTGCGGTTTAAGAGACATTTATATCGCAAAACTGACACAGAACACGCAGACCGCCTATGCAACAGAAACTCCGGTGAAACTGGCAAGAGCAATCAATGCAAAGATTTCTGATAAGTGGTCAAGTGAAAAAGTGTACTCCGATGACGGAACAGAGGAGACAATCACATCCTATGAGGGAACAGAGGTGGAAATCGAAATCGCAACACTCGCACCGCAGGACAGAGCATTGATTTTCGGTCAGTTGTATGAGAACGGTTTCCTTGTGAAATCAAAGGATGACCTCGCACCGGAACTCGCTCTCGGATACCGTACAAAACGCAGAAATGGAAAGTATGAATTTGTATGGTTGTATTGCGGTAAGTTCGGACAGGGTGTCGACGACGAGCATGAGACACAGGCAGAGAAAGTCACAGGAAAGAGCAACACCATCAAGGGCGATTTCTATGACAGACAGAAAGATGGTATCTATCAGATTGTTGTCGACGAGAGCAATCTTCTCGATGAACACGCAGACGCAAAGGCAGCAATCACAGACTGGTTCAGCAAGGTGCAGGAAAAAGAGCAGGCAGCAGTTGCAGGCTAATAAATAAAACGATAACAGGAGGGAATCAAAATGGCACAGCATAAAATCGTAATCAATCACAAAGAGTACACGATGCCGAAAATCGGTGCAGATGACTACATGGACTATTTGGATGCGTCAGAGGCTATCAATGGAGGCACAACAGCAGGATACAAAAGAGAACACATTCAGTTGATGTGTGAGTGGATTGTTCGCTTGTATGGAAACCAGTTCACGATTGAGGATTTGAAAAACGTGGAAATCGGTCTCTCTGCCGATGAAATTATCACCGAGTTTATGATGGTCGACATGGACATCGCAGAGAAGATTCAGAAGAAAATGGAGAAGATACAGGAAAATTTTACCGTCGTCAAGTGATGCCGGAAATATACATCGCCTGCGGAGACAAGAGACATTTCGTGAATCACATCACGGTCGGGCAGTACCGGAAATATGTGGAACTCATGAAGAAAAACGACGGCGATTGTCTGTCGGATGCACTGTTTTTCAATCAAAAGATTGCACAGGAAATATTCGGCAGCAGGATGTCACTTGAAGAATTAGGGGAGACGGACATCGTTGAGGTCATGGTCGCAGCAAAGAGCATCCATTTTGTGATGCAGCAGGTCATCACTCCGAAGTTTTTGGAGTTGATGGACGAGCCTGTGGAGCAGGAGGCATCGGCATTCGATGACTATGACCGTGAAAATGGATATGACGAGGCAGACACCCAAAGGAATATATGGGAGGTCTGCTCGGACAATATCGACAGAGTGATTCAGATAGCAATTAAGTTATTAAATAATTCATACAGTCAATGCCTTGAGACTGACATCGTGGCATTGCTTGATTACATGAAATTTGCAATCAAGACAATAAACGAAAAGCAGTAGGAGAGGAGGGAACTGAATGGCTTATGTAAGCGTGAAAGCGACTGCGGACGCAAATTCGTATCAAAAGACAATGAAGTCGATGGCACAGGAGGCGAAAGCACTCGCAAGCCAATGGACAGCGACGCAGGCGAAAGCAAAGGCATTCGGGTCTCAAACCGACATCCTCACAAACAAGGCAGGAGCATTATCTGACAAGATAAAACTCCAAAAAGAAATTGTAAAACTGGCAGGCAACCAGTATGGAAAACTTTCCACGAGACTGTCAGAACAGAAAACGAAACACGATGAACTGAAAGCGAAAGTCGATGCTGCAAAGAAAGCCTATGAGGATTCTGCACAGGCGACCGGAAAGAACTCGGATGAAACGAAGAAACTCAAAGAGGAACTGACCAAACTTGAGACCGAGTTGAAAACGAGTGAAAACTCCATAAATCAGACCGAGACAGCACTCAACAAGCAGGCAATCGCAGCCAATAACACAGAGGCAAAACTCTCCGAAATGGAGGGGGAACTTGCAAAGGTCAACAAAGAACTGAAAGACCATAAACTCGATGCGTTTGCTGACGGATGCGACAAAGCAGGGCAGAAACTTGAGGCGTTCGGTCAGAAAATGATGGTCGTGTCAGCAGGCATCGCAGCCTTTGCGACAGCAGCGACAAAGATGGCAGTGGATTTCGAGGATTCCATCGCAAAAGTATCCACCATCATGGACACCGGACAGGTGTCAGTCGGAGAGATGGAGGATGCGATTGTCAGTCTCTCAAATGAGACAGGAATTGCAGCGGATGACATTGCTGACAATGTCTATAACGCAATCAGTGCAGGGCAGGAGACAGCGGATGCAGTGGATTTCGTTCGTCAGTCCACGAAACTGGCGACAGCCGGATTTGCAGAATCCGGAGACACGCTCGACCTGCTGACCACAATCCTCAACGCCTACGGTTTAGAGGCAGAACAGGTCGCAAATGTGTCTGATATGCTCATTCAGACGCAGAATCTCGGAAAGACGACCGTTGCGGAGTTGTCCTCTGCGATGGGTAAAGTCATCCCGACAGCAAATGCCAACAGTGTGGCACTTGACCAGTTATGTACCGGATATGCAATCATGACGGCGAACGGTGTTGCAACAGCAGAAACCACGACGTACATGAATGCGATGCTCAATGAGTTGGGAAAGACTGGCAGCACAACAGACAAGATTCTGCGTGAAAAGACCGGAAAGTCATTCAAGGAATTGATGGCAGAGGGTGCGAGCCTTGCGGATGTCCTTGCTATCGTGGACGAGGCAGCAAAAGAACAGAATCTCTCAATGAGTGACATGTTCTCCTCGTCAGAGGCAGCGAAAGCCGGATTGATTCTGTTCAATGGCAGTGCAGACGCATTCAATTCCACTCTCGGACAGATGCGAGAATCGACCGGAGCGACAGACACGGCATTCGACAAAATGAAAACAACGTCGTATGACATCAAACTGGCACTCAATGAGTTGAAAAATACCGTGATGCAGTTCGGTCAGACGATTTTGACATCTGCCACTCCGATGATTGAGGGGTTCACCGAGAAAGTTGGAACTCTGTGCGACTGGTTTAGAAGTTTAGACGAGGGGCAGCAGCAGACAATCATCAAGGTCGGACTGTTCGTTGCAGCGATTGCACCTGCCACTGTCGCAATCGGCAAGATGGGGCAGGGAATAAAGACCGCAGTCAATACATACAAGACCATGCGTGACATCATTCCGAAGATTGTCGCAAAACTGGCAGGAAAGACGGCAGCAACGGTCGCAGACACAGCAGCGGAAACAGCGTCGACAGTAGCATCGACAGCAAACACGACGGCAACAACGGCAGGAACGGCAGCGACAATCGCTCACACGGTAGCAGCAAAGGCAGCGGCAGCCGGACAGTGGTTGCTCAACGCAGCAATGTCGGCAAATCCTATCGGAATCGTCGTCCTTGCGATTGCAGGACTGGTCGCCGGATTCGTTGCATTATACAACAATTCAGAGACGTTCCGGAATGCGGTCAATAAATTATGGACGACCGTCAAAGAGGCATTCGGCAAGATTGCAGAGGTTGTCTCAAATGTATTCGGAAAGGTCAAAGAAGTCGTCGGAAATGCGATGACGGCAGCAAAAGAGACCGTCACCGAAAAACTGAACAATATCAAATCAGCCTATGAGGAGAACGGTGGAGGTATAAAAGGAGTAGTCGCCGGAGCGTGGGAGGGAATCAAAGGCTATTACACAGCCGGATTTGATTTCGTGGACAAACTCACCGGAGGCAAACTCACAGAAATAAAAAATAAATTCCTTGAATCGGATTTCGGGCAGGCAACACAGCAGGCATTCGGAAAAGTCAAGGAAATCGCAGGCACTATCCTCGGAGCAGCAAAAGACACTGCCGTCGAGAAATTGGACAACATCAAAGCAGCATACGAGGAAAATGGTGGAGGCATAAAAGGAGTAGTCGCCGGAGCATGGGAGGGAATCAAAGGCTATTACACAGCCGGATTCACTTTCGTGGATAATCTGACCGGAGGCAAACTCACAGCAATAAAAGAGAAATTTGCGAGCAAACTGGCAGAGGTGAAAACCGCAGTCACGGAGAAACTGACCGCAGTCAAAACGGCATTCTCCAACGTGTTCGCAAAGTGCAGCGAGGTCGTCTCGAATGTGTTCAACACAATCAAGAACATCATCACGGTGGCGTTCATGACGATTCGAGAGATTATCAATGCAGCAGTGGCAATCATCACACTGCCGTTCCGGTTTATTTGGGAGAACTGCAAAGATGTTGTCATTGAGGTATGGGATGCCATCAAAGAGAAAATTGAGACGGCAATCAACAACGTGAAAACAGTCATCTCGACCGTTATGACAGCAATCAAAAAAGTTATCAGTTCGGTGTGGGAGGCTATCAAGAGCAAGGTGCAGTCAGTGCTTGAGGGTCTAAAGACCATCATCATGACGATTTTCGATTTCTTCCTTGCGAGAATTGAGTTCATCCTTTCGGGAATCCTCTCCGTTATCACGACGGTATGGACGACCATCAAGACGAACGTGACGACGATTCTGAATGCGATTCGGGATGTCATCAATGCAGTGTGGACGACCATCAAGACGAACGTCACAACGGTGGTCAATGCCATCACAACGGTGGTCACGACCGTATGGACGGCAATCCGGACAACAGTGACAACGGTGGTCAATGCCATCAAGACGACGGTCACAACTGTATGGAATACCATCAAGACGAACGTGACGACGGCAGTCAATGCCATCAAGACCACCATCACGACCGTATGGACGGCGATTCGGACGGCGGTCACAACAGCGGTCAATGCGGTCAAAACGACCGTCACAACAGTGTTCAATGCCATCAAGACGACGGCAACGTCAATATGGAATGGAATCCAGTCGGCAATCTCGACCGCCATCAATACGGCAAAAACGACGGTGTCGACAGCGGTCAACACTATCAAGACGACCGTGAGCAACGTGTTCACTGCGTTGAAAAATACAGTGACGACAGTGTGGAACGGAATCAAATCGGCAATCGAAACACCTATAAATGTAGCAAAGACGGCAGTGCAGAACGCCATCAATGCAATGAAAAACGCATTTAATTTCGAGTGGTCGTTGCCAAAGATTAAACTGCCACATTTCAGCATCTCCGGAAGTTTCAGCCTCAATCCTCCATCTGTTCCGTCATTCGGAATAGAGTGGTACAAGACAGGCGGTATCATGTTACAACCGACCGTGTTCGGGGCGAATGGCAACAACTTCATGGTGGGCGGTGAGGCAGGAGCGGAGGCGATTCTCCCTCTCGAACCGTTCTATGCAAGATTAAACCGGATGCTTGACAGGAAATTGCAGGCGATTCAGACGGCAGTCAATGTCAAGACAGAGGTTCACACATACATCGACAGCGATGAAGTGGCAAATGTAACAACGGAAAAGGTGAGCGATAATCTCGCCATAGACATCAAAAAGAGGAGGTAAGGAATGAAGATAGACAGCACAGACATTCGAGAGTTCGATGCGAGGCAGTTGACGGTCGTTTTTGAGCCTCCTCAAACTGCTGTGAACTATGACATGTACGAGGGTGCGTTGATACCATCCGAGGGCGAGACATACACACCACTGTCCGGCGTGACAGTGGGCGTCTTGTTCCGAGGAGAGACGAGAGATGAAATCATGCAGCATGTCAGCGACTTCCATGCAGAACTGCAAAAGGGAGTTGTGTTGACACTCGACGGATACCGACGCAAGTTCATGGGATTCATGACCACAAACACATTGAACAAGACCATCACGAAAAGAAGATACACGGCAGAGTTCACATTCGCCGGATACTGGTTCAGTGACGAGGTCACGATTTCGTGGCAGGAAGTTCATGAGGCGGTGTTTGATGCAATCGGGAATAGATGGACACCGTGCAGAATCAGCATCACAGCAGTGGAATACATCGAGGAAATGAGAATCAACGGATTTTCGGACGAAATCATCATCCACACGATTCCGAGAGGTTCGACGGTGGTCATTGACAGCAAAAAAGGATTCGTCACGATGGACGGAGCGAATAAATTCGCAGACGTTGAGGGGATGATGGAATTTCCTTTCCTAAAGACCGGAAAAGACAAGAATCATCACCTCATTTTCTCGGACAAGAATGCCATCGTGACATTGCAATACAATCCGATGTGGCTCTAGGAGGTGCAGGATGGAACTATTCAACGATATGCACGAAAAGGTGTGCAACCTGTCGGGAATCAAAGAAATCTGCATCGCAAGCACCCTCAAGACCGGAGACAAGGAAATCACATTCTTTTTCCGGAAAGATAACCACTACGCAGCGGAAATCAAAGAGGAGGCATATCTGCGGACGGACGAGGACGAGTTTGTCATCAAGCAGATTGAGCCGTCAGACACATGGTATAAATGCACCGGAACGATGAACGTGGAGGAGTTAGAGGGAAAGCAGTTCCCGACCGGATTCAAAACGACGGAGGTCACTGCCGACGAATGCGTGGGCGAGGCAATCGCAGGAACATCATGGACGGTGATTCTGTGCGAGGTGAAAAAGAAAAGGACGGTGTCGTTTGATTCCAACTGTTCCGGATGGGAAGTGATTCAACAGGTCATCACGACGTATCGGTGTGAAATCAAATTTGATTCTATCAATAAGACAATCGCCATCTATGAAAAGATAGGCGAGGACAGAGGGGCGTATTTCATGGAACGCCTCAATCTGAAAAAGTTGAAAATACAGTCAAATTCATACGATTTCTGCACGAGGCTAATCTGCATCGGAAAGGACGGATTGATGCTCGATATTGATGGCAAGAACTATCTTGAAAATTATCAGTATTCGAGAAAGGTCAAGACGAAAACATGGAGGGATGAAAGATACACATCCGCAGAATCACTCCGAGAGGATGGCGAGGCGAAACTGGATGAAATTTCAAAACCGTATAAATCATATACGGCAGAAATCATCAATCTCGCCGAGGCAGTGCAGGACGAGGAGGAAAAAGAGCAATATCGGGAAGTGTTTGCCATTGCGTTGGGCGACACGGTGCATCTGATTTCAAAATCTGCGAATCTCCGTGAGAAACACCGCATCGTGAAAATATATGTGTATCCGCAGACGAGGGAAAAGAACAAGGTGGAACTGGCGAACACAAGGCTCTCATTCGAGGAGTTGCAAAAGACCGAGCAGGAATTGTCATAGAACGGAGGTGAGGAAATGGAAATCATCAGACACATAAAAGTGGATTTGTACGGCGATACACAGCATTTTGCAGTGGCAGCCAAACAGATGGACATGGGAACGAGATACATCGGCGTGACACTCATGGAGGACGGCGTGGTGTATGAGATTCCGGACAATGCAGAGGTTATCGTCAACATGACGAAACCGGACAAGACACCAGTCCATAATGACGGACTGAAAGTCGGAAACGAGGCTCTCGTTCCTTTGACGAGAGGGATGCTTGCAGTTCACGGAACAGCGGTGTGCGAGGTGCAGTTGTATCAAAACGGTGCATTGCTGACATCGGCAAATTTTGAGATGGAGATTTTTCCATCGCAGAGGAACGATGCTGCAATCATGCACTCCGGAGAATACACAAGACTTGAGAACACCATTGCAGCAGCAAGAGAGGCTCTACAAATAGCACAGGAGACACAAATCTCCATTGATGCAGCCGAGGCGTTGAGGGTAGCAGCAGAAAAGGCGAGAGAGGTCGCAGAAAGGGCGAGAGAAATCCGTGAGAGCCGGAGAGAGGACGACACTGCGAAAGCCATTGCGGACTGCGTGGAGGCAATGGAACAGGCAATCGCACAGACCGAGGCGTGTCTCAAGGCGACCGAGGAGGCGAACAAAATCATCATCTCGCAGAGTGGTCTTGATGCAATACTGGCAGCAGTCAAAGACTACTATGAACGCATCCGGCAACTGGAAACAGACATCAACATCAATGTGGACGGAGGAACGCCGACATCCACTGATTTGCTACTGGTCAAGGGAGGAACACCATTCACGACCGACTATGACAAGTATATCGCAGGAACAACACACACGATTTAAAAGAAAGAGGTGAGGAAAGGGATGGCAACAGCGACAATCACAATCAAGAAAGGCACGACAGCGGAATGGACTGAAAGCAAGAGAGTTCTTGATGACGGCGAACTCGGTCTCGAAATCACGGCAGACGGACACCGAATCATCCGAGTGGGAAACGGTGCGACCGAGTTCATGGATTTGCCTGTCACGTTTGACATCGAGGAGGTCAGAGCAATCAAGACCGGAATGGACACCAACGCAGAAACCTATTATAAAAACATGGTTGAAAAGGGCGAGGCGTTACTGGCAGAGATGAAATCAATGGTCATGACGGTTGAACTTGAGGACGACGAGACAGGCATCAAATACCGAATGGGTCTGTCGAACGGCACACTCTACTTTGAGGAGTTAGAAGGCAACCGTAGCACAAGAAGAAAATGAGGAGGTAACAACGTAATGGCAGCAGGCGAAAGAATTTTCATAGCAAAGGAATCCACATCGCAGGAAATCCTTGCCAACACACAGAAAATCATCGAGGATGCAGCAGAAAAGCCGAAAAGATACGGCATGAGAATCAATCGACTGGACAGCAATCCGGCAACTCGTGTCAAATATATCCTCGATGCGGTGGGGATGACACCTGCCGGAATGAATTTCTCCGGAGGGGGATTCGATTATGGTGACTGGGGGGAGGTGTGGTTCGTAAAGAACAACCGTCCGGTCATGTTGAGAACTGACGGAACAGTTGACTATGAACTCAATCACGAGAATCATGCTCTCAAGTTGGACGGAACTCCGTCCGATGTCGCAAATACCTCATACGGAGGAAATGCGATGTCAGAGATTCCTCTGATTTGGGTCAAGAGATATTCGCAGCAGAATTATGATTATGTCATTTTCTGCGAACAGCAGTATGACAGCACATACAAGGCATACGCCCACACAGATGCAGATGGAAACATCCTGCCTGTGACATATTTCCCGATGTATGAGGGTGCGGTTATCAATTCGAGATTGCGTTCTCTGTCCGGACAGACAGTGACAGCATCACTAACAGATGAACAGGAAACAACCGCAGCACAGCAGAATGGCGACAGATGGGATAAACTCTCATTTTCTGAATGCACTCTCATGTATGAAATGTGTACCATGATTTCGTGCAACACGAACTCGCAGACAAAGTTCGGCATGGGATGCAGCACCGCAGACAATTTCCTCGCAACCGGAACACTCAACGGAAAAGGACAGTTTTTCGGCAGCACAGGAACGGCAGCAGCGGTCAAGATGTTCTATTGCGAGAACTTTTTCGGAAACTACTGGAAACGTGTGAGAGGTCTCCTGCTCGTTAATGGAATCTATCATGTGAAAGCAGTTCCTCCGTACAATTCCGAGGGAACAGGATACGTCAACACCGGAATGACCGTGACAGGTACATCCGGAGGATATACGTCAAAGATGGAAATGGCATCAGACATCGGCAGAATCCCGACCGTCGTGTCCGGAAGTGAAACCACATACGAATGTGATGGTTGTTGGTTCAACGCCGAGGGCGTGAGAGTTGCCCTGTTCGGTGGCAGCCGCAGCGACGGTTCGAAGTGCGGTCTGTCGTTCTGGGCTGTGGGCAACCTTGCGACGCACGTGGGCACGAGCTTCGGGGCGAGCCTTTCTTGCAAACCGCCTGTTGCTGCGTAGCAGCAGGGGAGGAACGGAGGGGATTTCCCCTCCGCAAAGGGAGGTTCGGAGGGTTTACCCTCCGAGTGTCTTGATATAAAAAGAGAAATTCCATGATGTTGGAAATAGGATGCACAGGCGACACAAGCCGACAATTTCGTGGTAGAATCTCCGACATGAAATAATTTGATGACCCGAAACATGATAGGGGATTCAATGTGCGTCCTTGCCCTGTTCGGTGGCAACCGCAGCAACGGTTCGAAGTGCGGTCTGTCGTACTGGAATGTGAACAACCTTGCGACGAACGTGAACACGAACATCGGGGCGAGCCAATCTTATCAAATGACGGAGCGTATAACCAAAAGCACATTGTTTTCCTACACCGCAGGCGGTTGAAATACCGCTATCCAGTGGAAATCATACCGATGCAGGCAGGGTCGAGTAAGCATGAAAGAAAGACCTTGAGGTGATAAGAAAGAAATGGGAAAGAAATCCGTCAACGACCTGTATGAGCCTATGCTTGAGCATAGCAATGTGGAGGATAAATTTCATAAGGCAGCAAAGGGAAAGACCGAGCGTCCGGACGTTGCTGCAATATTGAATCCGGAAAACATTCAACAGCATGTTGAAAAGGTCATCGAACAGTTATCAAACACAGCACCGGAATGGTACGACGTACCGAATCCGGAAAAAGCGTGGAAACCGAACCGACACGGCAAGGTGAAAATCAATGAGGGAACAGGCAGGAAAGAGAGGTCGATTGAAAAACCTCGATACAACTATGAGCAGGTAGTTCATCACATCGTTGTATCTGCCTGCTATGACATATTCATGCAGGGGATGTATGAGTTTTCATGTGGCAGCGTTCCGGAGCGTGGTGCACACTACGGCAAGAAATACATCGAAAGATGGATACGGACTGACACGAAGAATTGCAAGTACGTCCTCAAGATGGACATTCGACACTTTTTCGAGAGCGTCGACCATGATGTCCTCAAGGCATGGCTTGAGAAGAAAATCAGAGACAAAAGGATGCTGCACATCCTAAATCTGATTATTGACGGCAGCGAGCAGGGATTGCCACTCGGATTCTACACATCGCAGTGGTTGTCAAATTTTATGTTGCAGCCTCTCGACCACTACATCAAAGAGGAACTACACGCAGTCCACTATATCAGATACATGGATGATATGGTTGTATTCGGCAGGAACAAAAAGGAACTGCACCGGATGCGGATTGCGATTGATGAATTTCTCGGACGTGAGTTGAATCTGCAAATGAAAGGCAACTGGCAGGTGTTTCGATTCGATTATATTGAGAGAAAGACCGGAAAGAGAAAAGGTCGCCCTCTTGATTTCATGGGATTCCAGTTCTACCACGACAAGACCATCTTGAGAGAATCCATCATGTTGAGATGCACGAGAAAGGTGAACAGGGTCTCGAAGAAAGACAGAATCACATGGTATGACGCAACGGCAATCCTGTCATACATGGGATATTTAGACCATACGGACACATACGACATGTATTTGCAAAGGGTCAAACCACATGCGAATGTGAAGAAACTGAAAAGGATTGTCAGCAAGCACTCGAAAAGAAAGGAGAGAGAACGTCATGAAAGAATGGAAAAAGGTGTTCGGAACAGAGCCGGAGATGCCGGAGGAGTTCGACACACAGATGTCACCGTCGACAGTGTATCAGAGACGCAATGTCAAACAGGTGACAAGAACCGAGGAGGACGGAACAAAAGTGACCGGATGGGAGCGTGAGGAGCGTGAATTGACGGTCGACGAATATCAGCAGATGATGCTCACGAGAGAAGTGGTCAACGAGAACAAAGATGCCATCGTCGCATCCGTGACCGATTTTCAGAGAGCGGAGGTCATTGACGAGTACACCATGCAACTGGTAGAGGAGGAATTGCTGTGAGAATAGTCGTGGATAGTTTCAAACGTCTGTATAATGCAGGCAAACTCACAAAAGAACAGATTGCGGAGAGAGTGGTCTCCGGAAAGATTGACGCAGAGGAATATGAGTATATCACAGGGGAGGTCTATGAGGCATGAGACCCCTTGCGATAATCTCGGAGATGTGCGACATCATCAATATGCTGTCGGACATCGTGAAAAAGCAGCAGACGGAAATCGAACGGTCAAAGGTGGAGGAAAGCGTCAAAGAGGAACTCCGTGCGATGGTAAAAGAGGCAGAGGACAAGATGGACGTGAATGAATACCACCTGCGACGTGTGGTCGATACCGATGACGGCGAGAACATCGAGGAGGAAATGGATGACGATTGAGATTTCAATTCTGTTGACCGGAATCTCTGTCGCAGCAGCATTATATTTCGGACTGGCGACCAAACGCCGGAACGAAAGACTTGACGCAAAACAGGATACAGAGAAAAAGGTGAACGAGACCAAACAGGAAACCGAGAACAACACGCTTGTGATGATGAAACTGGAAATGATTTCGGACGACATCAAAGAAATTAAAAACGAAAACCGGAATTTTCGAGAGGATATTTCGGTATTGAGGGAAAGGGTGGCAAAAGTTGAATCATCACTCAAGAGTTATCACAAGCGACTGGATGGGGAAACACATCCGGAGGGATAAAACAGGAGGGTGAACGTGGCAAGAACAACGGCACAGATAAGACGGAAATGGAATGAGGAAATGTTGAAAGAGCAAAAAAGGCAGTATCGGCACAATCGGAAAATCCGGAGGTTGCAGATGCAGAAAGCCAAAGCCGACAACAAGATTTCCGGCAGGTTCATGAACCGGATTGTCATTGCGGATATTCTTGCAGCACTTATATTCACGGTTGTGATGATAGTGGTTTTCATTAAAACAGGGTCAGAGCCGTCCACACTGATTCAGAACGTGTTTCAGTTCTTGTCAGTGGAGGGTGGTGTCATGGGTCTGATTAAGGTCAGCAAGACATTGTTGAAATCAAAAGAAAGTAAAGAGGATAAAAAGCAGGGCAATCCGAGCGAATTGACACCACCGGACGATGAAGAAACGGAGGAATGAAAATGGCTCAATGGATTGTTGAGAACTGGTTTTTGATTGTAGCACTGGTAGCAGGGGCAGGAAGTATCGCCTATGCAATTTATAAGTTTGCAGGATTGCCGACAGAGCAGCAGGTCAAGAACATCAAGGAGTGGTTGTTGCTCGCAGTAACGACCGCAGAAAAAGAACTCGGAGGAGGTACTGGTCAATTAAAACTGCGATACGTTTACGACCTGTTTGTGAACAGGTATCCGGTCGCAGCAAAAGTCGTTCCTTTTGAGACATTCTCCACATGGGTGGACGAGGCACTTGAGGACATGAAAAACATGCTCAAGAGCAATGTGGCAGCAAGAGAGTTCGTTTCCGGTGGCACGGAGTAAGAGGAGGCGATGCAGATGTTTCAGTTCTTTGTGAACAACTGGCAGACCATACTCTTTATATATGCTATTGGAGCAGCACTGACATTCATTGACGTCTGCCTGTTTTGGGTATGGGTGGCGAAAGAAGATAAAAAAGAAAGGGAACTGTATCCGGAGGAATACGATTTCGACGACGAGGATAGAGGGTGGTCACTGTTCATTTTTATGGCACTTGTGACGGCGACGTTAATGGCGTTGATTTGGTGGGGCGTTCCCTTGATTCTCCTGTTCGTGTTTCTGTACGACTGGGTGCAGAGACATTTCCCGAACTTAATGGGGAATCTGTATGAAGATATAGAGGAGGAAAACGACAATGATTGAAAAGTTGATGAAAAAGGCAATCTCATTCCTCGGAGTGAGCGAGCCGACAGGAGATGACCAGTTCATCCAGTATTATAATAATTTGACAAGGGCAGGGTTCAACATGGCGGTGGCATGGTGTGCGATTTTCGTGACAGTGGTTGCGAGAATGGTGGGAATCCCGACAAGCATCATCCCGACCTTTGCATCCTGCGACATCGGTGCAAATTGGTTCAGAAACAAAGGCAGGTATGAGAAAGGCAAATACTACGGTGGAAACTACACTCCGAAACGTGGTGATGTGATTTTCTATTCTTCCAAACACACGCAGAATGATTCCACACATGTGGGATATGTGGTGAGCGTGACAGGAGAGACCATCAAGGCGATTGAGGGGAATAAGAGCGACGCAGTGGGATACAGAACCATCAAGGCATCGGACAAGTATATTCTCGGATATGGCAGGGTGGCAGACTTTGTCGATGGTAGCAGTGGAACACCTGCGACGGAGCAGGCGAAAGAGTTTCAGTGCAGCGTGAGCGATTTCCAGTCATATCTCAACAGACAGTATCCGAATACAATCAAAACGAACTGCGGTGCATTGCTTGCGGTCGATGATGATTTCGGAGAAAAGACGAGAGACGCTGCTCTCTGCGTATGGAAATATGAAATGAATAAAAAGAAAGCCGGATACACATTCGACCTCAAAAACCGCAATTTCCTCACGAAGTGCAAAGAATACGCAAACAAATTCGCAGTCGTGAAGAATGGCAGCAAAGGACGATTCGTGTATATCGCACAGGGTCTCCTCCGTGCAAAAGGATTCTACTATGGAGACCTTGATGGAGATGCAGGAAGTATCACCGATGCAGCAATCAGAGCATTCCAGTCAAAGAACGGACTGGCGGTTGATGGCTCATGCGGTGCAGACACATGGACAAAATTATTCAAATTATAGGAGGGAATTGACATGGAAGAAAAGAAACTGTATTATCTCGGAACAGGAACGGAGTTTGTAAAAAATCAGTGCAAGGAATACAAGACCATTGAGGGAGCGTTGAAAGCAGCAGCAAAGGACGAGAGCCTTGTCGTGTGGGATGAAGATGGAAACATCATCGGGTCTTTGACTGACAATGTTCCGGATGGAGCGTTGCAGACGAATCCGGACGGCAGCGTGGACGCATTCGATGCGGATGGAAACAAGGTCGGAACAGTTGACGCAAAGACCGTCGAGGAGATGACCGGAAATGCACCGGAGAACAACGCAGAGGACGGTCAGAATGGCTCAAAAGACGACGAGCAGGCAAATACATCACCGCAGGACGAAAACGCCGAAAATGGGGCAAATGGAGCGTCAAAGAATGACGATGACGAGCAGGTGTCCGGAGGAGATGACGAGAATCCGGAGGATGATGAAAGCCATCCGGCAGCAGGCATCACAAAGGAACAGGTCGGACGATTCCATGTCACCGTTGTGTGCGAGGGTAGTCTCCGCTTGAGACGCTCTGCATCATGGAATAACTCAAATGAATGCGGTCGTGCATCAAAGGGTCAGACCTATGTCGGCAAGCGTCTCTTTATGCTTGACGGTCTCCCTATGCTTGAGACTGTGGACGGTCTTTTCATGTCAGCAGCAGCGGAACATGTGAAGATGGAAAAGAGGGGATAAGCAGCACGGCGAAACACAAAAATGTATGTGTAACTGACTGGTAACTGACAAACGCATCAAGATTCCTTTATTTTGGGCGTTCGGAGTTATGCAAGCGATAATCGACTGCTCAGACTATATCAAAATGGTTCAAAAACCCCGGAAAATCAAGGTTTTCCGGGGTTTTCTTATACCTAAACGGGCTGATATAGTTTGACATCATTTGACCAAACGAGAGCCGTTTTCACCCAATTTTTAGTGGTTAAATATAGGACAATGCTTGCTTTTATCCGTGATAACAATACCGCCAAGTCCGTTACAGAAATATTTGACTGGTTGTATGGTTAGGAATAAAATCCATTCCCGCTAACGAGATTAACCTTACACTTCTATTACTGAAAAAATAAGAAACGTAGCGCCATTCGGAAGAAATACTGAACCGAATGAGGGGTGGAATTTAATCTTGCGAAAAAAGAAATAAAATTCGACCTCCGCTTAACGTGACTCTTTTTTCAGAGGATTAAGATCACAAAAAAAGAATATCAGCATATGAAGCATAAAACAACTTGTTTCTAATAGTAAATTCCAGTTTTGAAGAACTTTGCAAAACTAACTTCCATAAAAATCATGATATTTTGATTTGCCAGAATTTACTTATGCAAGCGATTAGCTAGAACTTAAACTTGCAAACTGGAAGCTCGGATTCCAATTCAGCAATGGTGATAAATATTTTGCGAAAAATGGCTGAGAAAGAATTTATTTATAAATTTCGCAGAAAAACTGCAAAAACAATCCGTAAATATTGACCAAGGCATTTTTAACTGTTATAATAGTGACTGAAAATACGAATACTGAGAATGGAGGTATTCAATTATGCTGATTCAGTTTACAGTGGAAAATCACAGGTCAATAAAAAACAGTGCCGTGATCAGTTTTGCGGCCTCTAAGGATAAGTCATTTGATGAGTATCTGCTTCGTCCAGATGAAAAGAAGACATTGCTGCCCGTACTTGCAATTTACGGTGCAAATGCAGCCGGAAAAAGTAACGTATTACATGCAATGATGACGATGAAAGAAATGGTTGTGGGAAATGCTGCAAAAGTTTCTAAGGGACAAAAGTTGCCGTGGGAGCCGTTTGGAGGAACAAAGGTTCCGACTTCTTTTGAAATGGTATTTATTTTTCAGGGAGTTCGTTACACATACGGTTTTTCTTTTGATGCAAAGAAGATTTACAAAGAGTATCTTTACCATTGGCCGAATGGCCGTGAAGCCTTAATTTTTTCAAGAGAAAATGGAGTGTATGAGTTCCGGGAAAATGTAAATGAGCAGGTTACTCTGAGTAACCGAACACCGGACAATAAGCTCTATCTGGTGTCCTCTAATGATTGGAATCTGCCTCAGACGGAAAATGCTTATCAGTGGTTTCTGGAAAAGTTGACATTCCTGATGGATGAAGAGCCAGCTACCTCAGAAACTGTTGCCCAGATTGTCAGCGGTGATGATAAGAAAGCTCGAATCTTAAAAGAATTGATGCTTGCCGATCTTGGAATCACCGACGTTACAATCAAGAACACCTCTGGTAAAATACCGGTTATTACGACAACACATCGAATTATTAACGAGGACGGTACAACAGAATACTTTCAGCTTTTAATGGAGCAGGAATCTGTCGGTACACAACACTTTTTTGCCCGCATCGGAGGATGGTTGCAGGCACTTGAAAACGGCGCACTTTTAGTTGTTGATGAAATTGAAGATAGTCTGCATCCTCTTTTAACCAGAAGGCTGATTGAAATGGTGCAGGATAAGGCTGTCAATACAAAGGGAGCGCAGCTGATTTTTACAACACACGATGCAATGCTGCTTGACTTGAATTTCTTCCGTAGAGATCAGATTTGGTTTGCTGAAAAAAACGATGAGACTTGTGCAACAGAGCTTTACTCGTTGGCATCTTTCTCTCCAAGAAAAGGAGAAAATGTGCGTAAGGGTTATCTTCAGGGACGATTTGGTGCAATCCCTTTTATCGGAGGTGACGCCTGATGAGCAAGATGCGAAAAGAGTATGATCCGAACAAAGTTAAGCGGCGGAAGCGTAAACCGATTGTTTATATCATCTGCGAAGGAAAAGAAACAGAGACACTTTATTTCAAACATTTTCGTTCACGAAACTGTCTGGTGGATATTATCCCAATTCCATCAAAACATAAAGCGGCGGAACATTTGGTGAAACACGCAAAATCTCTGATCTCTCAAGCAGATTATTATCCGAAAGACGGAGATCAGCTTTGGTGTGTATTTGACCGTGATGATAATAAAGACTCTGAGCTTCAAGCTGCAATTTCCTATTCGGAGAAGCATGGGTACAAAATCGCATATTCCAATCCGGCATTTGAATATTGGTATCTGCTCCATTTTGAAAAACGGAATGGATATTTGAAAGATTCCGCTACGGTAATTGACATCTTGAAAAACAAAGGATATTTGGAAAATTACGGAAAAAGTGTGGATGTTTTTGAAGAATTGCAGGAACACCAGCCAGAAGCTATTCAGTACGCAAAAGAACGAGTGGAGAGATTAACCAGAGATCAGGTTGCTGTGATCTGCCGAGACAGTAATCCGGTAACGACAGTCTATGAGCTGGTTGAATTTTTGAATAGTAAAAGAACATAAAATGTGCATAATGACAGAAAGCTGTCACTTCGACGATAAAGATTCGTTGGGTGGCAGCTTTTGTGTTTGGAGAGGAGGAAGCATTATGGCAACCACAAGAATCATGCCGCTTCATGTTGGCAAAGACCGCACAGAAAGTCGGGCGATCAGTGACATCATCGATTATGTAGTAAATCCACAGAAAACAGATAATGGCAGGCTCATCACAGGATTTGCGTGTGACAGCAGAATGGTTGATGCGGGGTTCCTTTTAACAAAAAGGCAGTATATCGTTGCTGCCGGTCGAGTGCAAGGAAGATATGAAAATTATTCAATATAAAGCTGCGATTGGTGATAAACTTGTATTGTTCGAGACAAAGAACTATAAT
>OHII01000103.1_pt1 | contig 61161 bp, 63 predicted proteins | sample 1568341 | NCBI WGS metagenome assembly OHII01 (sample SAMEA3879548, study PRJEB24766) | human gut metagenome | biome: human-associated habitat; feature: feces | place: USA | collected 1985/1987
ATTACAGGATACAGATGAGAGATCAGATGGTGGAAATGTATCGGCAACTCCCCAATCCTATACCGCCTATTAAAGACGATTACGGAGTACATAAAAGATGGCTGGTCTATTATATTACTGGTACGAGAACATATAATATGGTTTTGGATAATACTATAATGAACGAATATAGTAATGAATTAATGCGTCAAGGATGGGAAATTAATGAAAGATATACAGAACACGATAAATCTGGAGAGTTTAATTCAATTGTTTATAGTAAGGGAGAATTTATATTAGGAATTACTGTATGGAAAAATCAGAATAAATGTCAGTTTTCTTTAATTAAAGAAGATTGGATATACAAAAAAGGGTTTTAACACAATTTACAAATAAGGAACCATGAGTGGAGGAAATGTATTAGCAGGAGGTCTGGCAGGAGACTGTGTGAGAGGAACCTATACGGGGCACAGATGGGGACAAAGTGGAACAGGCTGGTAAAAAAACGCAAGAAGACCTGAACAAACAACTTAAAGAAGAACTATCCACAGAAAAGAAAAGTCCTGACGAACTCATCAAACTGCTGACAGAATACATCAATATGAGCGAAGCCGCTGAACATCCCGCCTCACAAAAAGCGCTGCATGGAGTCTGGAATGAAGAAAAAGGATACACATTACCGAAGATGACAATAAGCGCGCAGGAATATAAAGCCATAGATCAAAAATCATTCAATCGCGTGGCACAAAATATAACCTGCCGACCAAATGGAGCAATAAGAAAAACGTACAGGAAACCCTTGAATCGCTGAGAAATGACCTGCAAAGAGAAACCGGTAAGGGGAAAACCTTATTCCAAAGCGATTGGGCTAAATATGGAGGATATGGACTAGACTTTATAGGAGAAGTATCTAAGGAAACTCATTTGCCTAGTATATCCGGCTTGGCAGGCACTGCCGGAAAGATGTTAGATGTAGGAACATTTTTAACAACGGATAATCATGCAAAGAAGTTAGTGGAATGGCTGGCAGTATGGGAGGAACTGCATTGGGGGCATTCCTGATTTCTAGTGGAATTCTACATGTAGGGAACCTGCTATATCCAGGTTTTCAACTTATAGGAGGTGCAAGTGTTGTATTTACTGGTTATTTAGGTAAACGGTTGGGGAATTCTTTATATGATTCTTATCAAAGAAAAAAAGTATATGTGGATTATATCTATGATTTATCAAATGATATTAGTAAAAATGATAAAGATGAATTTAGAGAAAGGCTTAAACAATATTTTGTTGTAGAGGATTGATAGGAGAAGGCAATGGATATAATAGATAAATTTTTCTTTGTAGGATTAACAGCAACGTTATTGGCATTTCTTTCTGTTTGTACATTCGTCTGTTATGATGTTTTTCATGGTAGGATAAAATATCCTGTTGAATATATTTTGATAATCATGATTGGATTGTTATGGGTAATTATGCTTTTTTTGTCTACTGTAATTGGCACAACGAATATTTCAGAAAAAGTAGGAGTTTACTATAACAAAGAATTTGGAACCCTAATAGGAATTTTTTCTTTTTGGTTAATGAATACTATGATTCGATATTATAAATATGTTTTTTTTATTTTACCGTATAAAAAAAGTGATAATTGCATAGAAAATATAACGGGGAAATGGATAATTTCTTACATGTGCCCGGTTATAATTGGGGTAGGGATACTATGGTGGTGTTGGCCAATTCTTGTACATGTAATTAAAATAATTTCTTCGTTATAGTATTTTATTATGGATAAAACAACAACACCCGCCTCAAAGGAACCGTTATAAACAGCAAAGCACCGGCAGAAAAGAACAAACTCACTACTACTAACACCCTACAAACCTCTCCCTTGGGGAGCCCGTCGTAGGAAGCATGACAGGAGCCTATACGGCACAGATGGGGACGAGGTGGAACTATTTAGGATTTGAGCTGCCGGAATTCAAGAAACTATTAGTTAAAGATTTAAAGAATCCGGATGGGACACCAATTACAGAAGAACAGGCAAAACAGATACAGGATAACATCATCAAGAATGGAAGTAAGTGGGATCCTGACGGAGCTGCTTCCGATAACCAATTGGAGATGGGGAACCATTATGCATTGACCGGAACAGCGTTATCACTCAAAAATAAATATGCATCGGATAGCGTTGATCAACTGATGGATGATTATAAGAGAATGGTAACAAATAAACAAAGCAGCATAAAAGAAACAGGAACATATGAATTTAGACCTGTGAGAGTATCTCCTATTAAAGAACATGGATTTGATGCATATCTTATACAAGGTGGAATAGGTAACTGGGAAGGCGGATATATCTATGATTTTAAAACAGGGAAATCATACTATTCTTTTGGTGGAAATGCATCAAAAGGGATTCTACCGATTGGAGCAGAAGTGGCTGGATTACGGCTTGTGTCGTTTGATCAGAGTTTTAATTTGAAGAGACCTGATAATAGAGAAGATATCTTTTCCGGTAGAAGTATTGGAGGGAATGTTTATATTGGATTTGGGGTAGGTGGTTTTACACCAATTAATAAACAATTTGGAACAGTCTGGGTATTAAAATATGGAGTGGGTACACCACAGATAGGTGTTGGAGTTGATGAAACGATAAGTGAGAATGTCATTAATCCCCTTTTTATACAAGAAACACGAAATAAAAAGAATTAATACTAATAGTAAGCGGTTTATGTAACTGAATAGAAGGGAGAGGCACTTAGTGAGGATTATATTTGATAAGATAAAAAAAGCGAAATCTATAGTTTTTGTGGGTATTATTGCTATAGTGCTTTTTATTGCTAACCATTTCGAGGCGTTGCAACCTGAAAAAGAAATTAGAAATAGTGTGTCTACCATTGGTATATATAAGGAAGAGGCAAAAACCATAGGGAATAATCTTATATTTTCATATAGAAGTCCGGATGTATACATACTAACAAAAAATTTTGAAGTGTATGCGTCAAGGGATGAAATTGTTAATTATTATAAGAAAAACTTAGTGGATACCGGATGGAAATTTACGGGAAAATCAGAAAATATTGATCACTCGAACAATAGAAAGATAGGGGAATCATTTGATTTCAGAAAAGGGAAATATGAACTGGGATTATATTTTGATATTCAGGATTTGGAAAATTATAGAATAGACAATGGGAAGCCTCTAAAATATTCTATAACAGTTCATCCAAAACAGTAGAATTTTCGACCAAAAGAAAATAGAAGAAAAAGTGGAATACGTAAACGTATGCTCCCCGGTAGGATACCGCTTTATAGGAGACATAGCGGGACACAAAGAAAACGAACTATATAAAAAAACGGAAAAGCCAGAAAAAGCCGGAAAAGAGAATAATAGCATACTGGCGGAGAAATACGAAAAAAAGTAACTATGGCTGGATATCATTTTGGTGATGAGGACTATGTGACACTGAATGGTTCTATTGGCATCGGACTCGGACTGTCAGGTGGGCTCATTATGGATAGGACAGGCAACGTTTATTTTGTCAGAGGCGGTGGAATCGTAAGTAGTCTTGGCGGGACAGTGGCAACCGGGAAATTGAGCGTAGATACAAGTAATTGGAACTCTAAAAAATTCAAGGATGTGCTTTCCGGATCAGGCGCTAATTTTAGTTTGAGTTTGTATGGTTCAGCCAATATTAATATAGGGGAACGATATGGATCTCGAGAAATAGGAATAGCCAATGGGGCGTCGGTCTCCATAACATATACTGATGCAAAATATATTTGCAATGTAAATGATTTATGAGAGGTATCGCCATGAAGAAAATAGACTGGAAGAATTTAAGCTACTATGATTTTATTGGTATAGTAGCGGTTACAGCCATTTTGTTGTTTGTCCTGTATTTTGGATGGCTTTGGCACGCGACTTATGATTACAGGATACAGATGAGAGATCAGATGGTGGAAATGTATCGGCAACTCCCCAACCCCATACCGCCTATTAAAGACGATTATGGAGTACATAAAAGATGGCTGGTTTATTGTGTTACTGGTACAAGGGAATTTAACCGAGATTTAAAGGATAACGAATTTGATTTGTATGGGGAAAAATTGGTTGAACAAGGATGGCAGATTGATAAAAAATATACTGATAGCAATCAATATGGTAAATCCACATGTATAGTTTTAAGAAAGGGGGATTTTGTATTTGAGATTACTCAGTGGGAAGGAAAAAAAGCATGTGAATTTTATCTAATTAAAAGGGATTGGATATACAATAAGGGCTTTTAATACAATTTACACAAATAGGGAACCATAACCATCACAGACAAAGAAAACCGGAAACAAGATATCTCCGCCGCCTTTGGAGGGATCCTCTCCAAGATGACAGGAAGGAGTGGATATACGAACGCCTATATCTCCCCGATAGGGACGAAGTGGAATGAGTATTGGCTTACATAAATAGAGCGCTCTGAAGAAGAATTATGGGAGCAAAAAGAGGAGGAGCGTGAGCAGTACCCTGGAAACGGAGCATATTCTAAAGAGGAAATAGAAGATGCAATAGAAAAAGGAGTGATAAAAGAAAAAGATTATTTTATGAATTTAGCGAATGCTTATCCGGGAGGTGCTGGAATTGCTTTGGAAATGTCTGCAATGAGTGATTATGAAATTCAACAAAAGTATGGGAATCAAATGACTTTAATTGAAGATAGGACATTTGTAATTAATCAAAATTCTCCTTTTGTGGATACTATTATGCATTCGATTAATTATACTAATGCATTGGGAGATGCAATTAGTAGAGTACGTGCAAGTGGGATTCGAGATCAATATGTTGATTTTACAGTAGATATTAGATCAGATTCAAAAACAAATAAGATATTTGATAATTCTTCATTTTTACCGGCCGGCACTCATTCAGGAAATATAAGCGTCATGATAGATTCGAAAAGCGTTATCAATGCAAGCGGGGAAACTAAAACCATTTATGTGGATACTTTATGTACATAGAACATTTTCTCGCTTTGGGGAAAGTAATGAGGAGTAACATATGTCAAGGATAAAAGAATTAAACTTAAAAAGGATAGCATTCTACGCATTGGGGATTCTACTCTGCTATGCTGGAATTACATATATGGACACGTGGTTAACTAAGGGGAATCAGGAACTTAATGATAGCTTTAATACAATAGATTGGTTTTGTGAAACTCGAATTCGTGTTTTAAAAGGGAATTATTTATTAGTGGATACGAAAAAGGAGAGAATTATTACCAAGCGAACCGTTGCGGTATGTCTAATTAATAATAAAATTTATGCTTTGGGTGAGGGTGAATATGTCGTGTATGATATGGAAACAGGAAGAGAAAAGGTATTTATAAAAGATAATAATATGCATACAGATGTCATACAACCTATACAGCATATACCGGAAGAATCCTATAAGCTTGCAGATAAAGAAAGAGTCTTGACTTATTCTGATTTCACCAAAGAAGAACAACTTGGTTTCCAAATCATGTTTATGGATCCACATAAAGGAAGAGCTGTTTATTATTCACCATTTTATTGGTCACCCTATAACAATAAAGTTATTGATGTAAATAATTTAATAGAAATAGGGTTTATTAGTGACTGGAATATTAAGGATGATGTATTCTATGCATATGGAAGAGATAATTTTATTGTGATTACCGGGCATGGAGAAAAAATTCGACAATATTATAATGAAGCATTAACGTTAGGAAAGAGACTTAAAACTAAATGTTGTGAGATAGATAAAAAGGAAGCATTATATGGAAATCGGTACTCTGTACTGGCAGATATTAATGAGTTTACACCGGATGAGATAGAAATTTTGCATAGTTTATGGAAGGAAAGTTTTTTAAGAAGAGTGCCGGAAGAGAGAGAAAAGGAACAGGAAAAAGAGATGGATTGTGTTTGGCATAAAATAAGGGCTGAGGAATAATTAATATTGTCATGCATTTATTTAGGGAAAAAAGAATATTAGAATCATATGGATTTAAAGCTACTTTCCCAATAGAAACAGATATATTATGGCAGGAGAATAAAAAGTGAAAAAATAGTTTTGGAGTGGAATTAGGTCTAATTATGATGCTCTGTATTTATCTTATGGAGTTACTGGGAAAGAAACTATAAAAAGTTTTGCGAAAGAGCAATATCAGATTATCCAGACCACAATGAAAATTTTTGAAGGAAATAATAGATTATCTAGTACAGATGTAGAGGATATAAAGGAAAAGACCAGAAAATTTATATTTTGGGTGAGGATGCGTTGATTGTTGTATCCTATCATTATCTTAGCAATTGGAATGATACATATAAAATTTTACCAAGAAGTAATTATGATCGTAATCAGATAAAAAATGGGAGAATGATAAAAGCGTCGTTATAATAGGCTCATATCCAGAGTTTACTGTGGAAGAACAAGATGGTTTTTAACTATTTAATGGAAGCGGATAGAGAAACTGTATAGATTACAATTTATTATCCGTCTTTAAAGGAATCCTATCCAAAATGACTGACAGAAACGGATACACAGGCTCTTACTTCTTATTTAGTTTAGCAATCAGGTGTTAGGGATACAGTTGCGTGGAAGACTACTGTGGAAGACTACTTATGATATGACTATAGAGTTGTTGGAATTATTGTCAGGGAGATAACTATGAAAAAATATCATACTGGGGAAGTCATAATCGCAGTATTTATTTTATTTGTGTTGTGGGGAGGATGGAAGTTATCTGCGGATGTAATATATATGGATGGATATGAGTCTTATGGATTTTTTCGTTATCAGGCCTACTTGTCGACTTATCAAGATAAAAAAGCAGGTACAGCAGTAGAACCATGGTGTTTTTCTCATGTTTTTTACTCACCTTATTTATATATTTATGGAGTATCAGGATATAGCAAAATTAATGTTCTTCCTTTTGTGGGACATATAGATAAAGTTATAAATAGTGCATATTATGATACTGTTCCAAAGGAGCGAACCAGTGGATTTGAAAATACACTTGATTATTTACAAAAACAATATGATAAAAATGAATTAAGTATAAAGTATCATTTATATGATATGGATGAAAAAGATCAGGAGATTTTCCGGCAATTAAAGATATCCGGAAAGGGGGAGGAAGGACGATATTTTCGGCAGTTTTATCCCAAGCGATGGATTAAAGATGGATTTAATCCTGATAACATAAAAGAAGCTTTAGATTCCTTGTAAAATATAGAATACAAGAAGAACGGCCTTACCATATCCTTAGGCGGAGCGGCCGTCAATACGGCAAGAGACACAGCCGCTTCCGTAAAGAGAGTCGGCTAGACGGAAAGGCCATGTGAAAACTGTCGCTGAGTGGTATCGATAAATAATGGAAGAAGGGATGGAATTTCTTTCTCCAGATTATAACCTTGAAGCACAAGGTTATAATCTGGAGAAAGATAATTAATTGATTGTGGAGGCGCGTAAGCAATGAGAATACATGATCATTTTCATAAACTTGCCATATTATATGTTTCAGAATTGCTTTTCTCTTTTATTTTCTGTCCGTCAGCATTTGTATTTCTGCAGACTATGTTCTTTTCATATAAGGCAGCATTAATTATGTTTGGGGTAATAAGTACTCTATACTCTTTTATCATTTGTTTTTGTAACAGAGGACCGTTATTGCTCACTAAATCAGGAGCTATACGGTATGTTAAAACCTTTCTTTTATTTTATGCAGGACTTTTGATTATTGCTTTTCCTGTGAATATACAAAGGTCATATACTAATTTGCTATTTATCCTATTTGATTTTGTTGATAATGCTGTAAGGGTTATATACAAAAGTGATGGGATTATTTCTGCATCTATAACGTATATAATATGTATTTGGGGAATATCTACGGTAATCTATTTTATTCAAAACCATGTTTATAAGCATCAACCACAGCTGCTCCTATAAAAAGGATAGGAGAAGTGGAAGATAGATAACTGAAAGCCCTATATGCTGTGCGGACAGGAATCAAAGTAAAATACTTGTAATTAGGAACAATTTGATAGTGAACTGATTCAGAGCTTGGCAAAAGAATAGGAGAGGGCAAAATGAAAGTTGTAGATATCTCCTTTTATTTCGGAATAGTAGTAGTAATCCTAACTTTTATTACTATGGTGTGTTTCGTGTGGGAGGATATACATAGGCATAAGGAAAAAATCACTCAGAATATAGGGAAATATGGAGTGTTTATTTGTATGTGGCTATTATTAGCTTTTTTTGGCTTAATTTTTGTATTGTCATATGGTACTAATATTCTGAGCCTTATGGGTGAAACTGCTATATATGATACAAAAAGGAAAATAGGGGGAGCAATTTTCATATTATGGGCGGTTTTTATTGCTGTAAGATATTACCTTTATGTATTATTTTCGGAGTTTACAAGTGACAATAAAAATGATGTTATTAAAATTCAACGACAAACAATTTTCCTTTCAGTTATGACGATATTAGTGGAAGTATATTTCATATACAAATATATTAATGTATTTGTATTTTGGATTTCAGTTTAAACGCAGCCATAGCAGACAGCATTATCACTGCCACAAAAGAAAAAGCAAATAAAGAAATCAGCTACGACACAGCAAATGCATCCAACACACGCTCCGAAATTTTCGACAAAAAGAAAAACAGGAACTCAACTACATGATGAATATAGGCAGGAGACGAATTATTTATGGCGCTGAGATAAAAAGTATTCCAAAGAGGTGTATAAACTTCTCAAGTAAGATATTATATATAAATTTTATTATGGGTTTTGCCAGAAATCATAGATAAGCGGACGGTTTTGTCCTTTAAAACATGGTATAATATTAAAAATAATCGTTGCCAGAGAACGGCAGAGGGAGATGTCAGATGACCATCACGTATATATTTCAGATTCTGGAAGCTGTGGCAAAAGGCGATGCGGAAAAGTATGGCGTAATTCCTGATATGAACGGAGAATTGCAGAAAGCAGTGCGCCGATCAAGGAGACGTGTTGCCCGGCTTCGGGAACGGGCGCAGTATGAGCTTGGGGAGATGGATAAGGCAAAAGTGGCGGCGGCCAATGACAATATGAGGCGTTTTACCAAGTCTCTCGGTAAAATCCGCAATTTGAACCTGGAGGACTGCAGGGGGCTGCTTGGCATTGAAGATTTTCTGGAAGATGGAAACCGGATTCATGAAGTCATGGAAATGGCCAAGAAGATAGAGCATATGTCGACGGTCAGCTCTACGGCGTACACGCCCATGTCTCTCGGATTTGGCGTGTTGGAAACATATACGGATGTGGCACCCATTGAAATTGATAATAGGAAGTTCAATGCGGGTGATAAGGAATATTGCCTGCAGATGATTAAAAAGCTGCATGCCTTTCAGGATTCTGTCCGTGAAGTTTGTTCCCGCTTGCTGGATATTACCGAGTGTGCCCGTGAAAGAGGGGACGCGCTGAATGATCTCGCTGATTACTTTGCTGATGGCGTAGACAGCCTGGAGCGGATCCAGATGCAGTCCGGCGGTGACTGGAAACTTTATACTTTGGCGCAGAAGATGCAGATCGGAAGAGCGATACAGGTAGCCCAGCTTATTACGCTTCTTTTCCGGAATCTGATGGATGGCGCGGGACATGTGGATGAACAGAGCCGCAGCGCGATAAAAAAAGCGCAGGATGAACTCCTGAAACGTGATGCATGATAATTAAGATTGCTCGATGAACTGACCACCAAAAGTTAGATAAAAACTGATTTGAGGAGGTCAGTTTTATTATGGGGAAATACAGTTTTGCATAAATTCTTTTCTATAAGTATGCTATACTTTATGCATGTAGTTATTTTTATAAACAGGGAGGCAATATGTCTATCGCATTTATACTGCGCATGATTTCCAATACGATCAGCGGTAAAGGCGGACATCCGCAAAGCATTAATGAAGAGATTGAGCGTGCGAAAAAGCGGGCGGCAAAAAGGATATACCGTGCAAAAGTACGTGCGGAAGATGAATTGGGAGAACTGGACCGTGTCCGTATCACTCTCATGGCAGGGGATATGAAAAAATTTACCAAAGAATTTTCTGAAATTAAAAATATTGATTTTCATGACTGCGACACACTGACCGGATTGGAGCATTTTAATAAGGAACGGAGAAACTGGAGGGAACTGGAAGCGCTGTCATCCAAAGCGATGGGACTGATGAATCTGTCCGGCGGTATGGATGCCATCGGTTTTGGTGCAGGCGTCATAGACCAGTATGCTGTGGTTCCGGAACTGGATGTGCTTCCTTCTGAAAGTGAAGGTGATGTGGATGCATTGAAAGAAATGAGCGGGCGGCTGCAGAAATTCCAGCAGCAGGTAAAGAAGCTGTGCTGCCGTATGCAGGATGTAAGAAGAGAAGCCCGCCAGGCACAGGATGCCCTTCTTGATTTGTCAGATTATCTGACAGACGGAATCAAGGATATCCGCGATATCCGAAGTGAGAGCGGGAATGACTGGAAGAATTATTCGGAGTCGCAGAAGATTATTATAGGCAGAACAACACAGGTGGCACACCTTATCAGCGTGCTTTCCGAAGTCCGTTTTCTTACTGATGAAGCGGATCTACGTGGAGAAATAAGGGAAGCCCTGGAGGCGACGGAGGAGCTGCTTGACGAACTTGGCGTGTGATGGGGCGAGGAGAGTCTTTCTTTTGAGGAGGACTCTTTTTTATTGACTTGATAATTCAAAGACTAAAAAATAGAAAAGTTGTTTTCATTCCCGTAGATTTGTTAAAATAAATACAAGACGAAAAACATGCAATGGATTTGTATTTTCGGAGAGCGGCTATGAAAAGAAGAAAAGTAAGGACAGCTGTTTTGGGACTAATGACACTTTTGATGTGGTCCGGCAGCATGGCGGCGGAAGAGATTTATCTGCATGGAGATACGAATATTCCGATGATTTTGAATACCGGCGGTATAGATAATGATGGGAATACAGGCGTGTTTATGGATCTCACTTCTATCAGTGTGGAAGATTTATTTAAAAACGGCCTGGCTGTAAAAGTGAATTTCTTCAAGTTGGAGAAAGGAGTGTCGACTGTATCTACCGCCCATTTCCGTATGACTGATGATGGCGGTGCATGGATTGCAGGGGAAGACGGCTGGCATTCCGTAAATGAAGACGCTGCGCGGGTGGAAAGTGAAGCGGTGCGTCTGATTCGGGAAGAAATGGGAAAAGAAGAGTGCCGTGATAAGTACATGGGACAAATTACGGCACTCTGGGAGAGAAAAATAAAGGCGGCGGAAACGGCGCGGCAGGAAGAATATGAAAAGCTGCAAAGGGAAACGGAAGAAAAGAATCAGGAAAATAATAAATCCGTGAAAAGTGTGAAATTGCCGAACATGGAAATGCCGGAACTGGAACGAGCCGAGCCTGATAAAGTGGTGGAAATAAAATCACCTGACATGATACCTGCAGTAAATCCTGTAAAAAAGAACGCATCGATAGAAATGCCGGTAAAGGCAGAGATGGAAGAGACAGCGGCAGATGCAAAGAAAAACGAATCGAGAAAGGAAGAAACGTCTGCCGAATCGCCGATGACCGTCCCCCTTGAAAAGAAAAAAACAGAACTGACGGCAGTGAAAGTCAAAGGAAACGTACAGAGGGAAGAAGATGCACAGAAGAATGAAGAGGGGGAAATCACCGAGCAGGTTGAAATTTCCATCGTCTCCCATCCGGTGGTGGAAATCATTTCGAAGAGCGACGTAACATAAGATCTCTGTAATAGTTGGCTCTTTTCCAATGAAAATAGTATAATCACTACGGAGTATTTTCCGGAAGCATAAATCCTCCCCGCAAAATCCGATGGCTGCGCGGAGGATGTATTTTTTTCGAAAGGCGTACCATGGCTAAGAGATATTACGAACTTCATGTATCAGGCTGCACGAGACATCTTCCCGTACTGAATATTTCAGACAAGGTAGCGATTGCGGGATTTGTCATTTTGGGTGATGTGGAAATTGTGGAAAACACGGCCCGCGATTTGGCGGCGAAAGTGCCGAAAGATTGCGAATACGTCATGACCGCGGAGACGAAGGGGATTCCTCTTGCTGCCGAACTGGCAAGAAATCTGGGGCAGAAGACGTACCTGGTGGCGAGAAAGTCGGTCAAGGCGTATATGGATGATCCTATCTGTGTAGAAGACGAGTCCATTACTACGATGGGAAAACAGAAGCTGTACCTGTCTGCCTCTGATGTGGCGCTGATCCGCGGGAAGAAAGTCCTTCTTGTGGACGATGTCATCAGTACCGGCGGGTCTATGAAAGCCTTGAAAGAACTGGCAGAAAAAGCGGGCGCCCAAGTCTGCTGCCAGGCTGCCATTCTTGCCGAAGGCGATGCAGCGAAGCGTGACGATATCGTATTTCTTGAAGAACTGCCTCTCTTGGAAGCTGAATAAAAACGAAAGCCGTATACACGAAATGGGTATGACGGCTTTTTTGATGGCGGGGACATCTGTTATTTTTACAGGAAATACTGTAAAGGAAAGCGCTTTTTGTGGTATAATATGGCGAATAATTTGGAATTTGCCACATAGATTTTGAATCAATTCCGACAGGAGGAATGGAATGAAACACCAGGAGACTGTTATCATCATCGACTTCGGCGGGCAGTATGCGCAGCTGATTGCAAGAAGAGTGCGCGAATGCGGCGTATATTGTGAAATTCTGCCGTACAATAAGCCGGCAGAAGAAATTCTTTCCCACAACCCGAAAGGCATTATCTTTTCCGGAGGCCCTGCCAGTGTAAATATGGAAAATGCCCCACAGCTGGATGAAGGCGTATTCAAGGCAGGCGTACCGATTCTGGGAATCTGCTACGGTATGCAGCTTATAGCAAAAGACCTTGGCGGCACGGTTGCCAGTCCGGAAAAACATGAATACGGCCATACGGAATTTTACAAGAACGGAAGCTGTCCGCTTTTTGAAAACATTTCAGAAAAGACTGCTGTATGGATGAGCCACGGCGATGCGGTCACCGATATGCCTGCCGGTTTCGGGCTGATCGGACATACGGAACTGACGCCCACCGCAGCGATGGCTGATGAGGCAAGGCGTTTCTATGCTGTCCAGTTCCATCCGGAAGTGGTCCATACCACTGAAGGTACACAGATGCTGAAGAATTTCCTTTTCCGTATCTGCGAATGTGAAGGCGGCTGGTCTATGGAAAATTATATCGACATCGCTGTTGCCAATATCCGGCAGCAGGTAGGCGATCATAATGTCCTCTGCGCCCTTTCCGGCGGTGTGGACTCTTCTGTTGCCGCGGTTCTTGTCCATAAAGCGGTTGGGGATAAACTGACCTGCGTATTTGTAGATCACGGATTCCTCCGGCAGGGTGAAGCGGAACAGGTAGTAGATACATTTACGAACAAATTCAAGATCAAACTGATTCATAAAGATGTGTCTCAGCATTTCCTTTCTCTTCTGAAAGGTGTGACAGAACCGGAAAAGAAACGTAAGACCATCGGCGCTGAATTTATTCATACCTTCCAGGAAGAAGCCAACAAATTAGAAGATGTGAAATTCCTTGTCCAGGGCACGCTTTATCCCGATGTGGTGGAAAGCGGCACCGCCACGGCGGCAACCATCAAATCCCACCACAATGTAGGCGGTCTTCCGAAAGATATGAAATTTGAACTTATCGAACCGCTCCGCGAACTTTTCAAAGACGAAGTCCGCCAGCTGGGACGTGAACTGGGACTCCCTGAAGACGTCATCAACCGTCAGCCTTTCCCTGGTCCGGGACTGGCAATCCGTATCATCGGTGAAATTACTCCGGAAAGATTGGATATCCTCCGTAAAGCGGATGCCATCGTCAGAGAAGTCATTAAAGAAAGAGGACTCTATAACGAAATCTGGCAGTCCTTTGCCATACTTCCTGCCGCGATCCGCAGCGTAGGCGTCATGGGCGATGAAAGAACATACGATTACACCGTAGGCATCAGAGCCGTTACAAGCTCAGACGGCATGACTGCCGATTACTTCCGTTTCCCCTGGGAAGTCCTTGACGAAATGAGCAGAAGAATCTGCAATGAAGTCAAAGGTGTCAACAGAGTGGTCTACGATATCACATCCAAACCGCCGAGCACGATTGAGTGGGAATAAGAGCGCTTTCCTTTGAAAGTTTTCCCGTATTTTAATAAAGGAATAGATAAAGGAATGAAACCGTAGCGAAAAGTTACGGTTTTTAGTTTATCTAAGAAAGGAAATTACCTTGATAGATATTTCGTTTTGGAGATGTCTTATAGAGAATGCTATAATATTCACAAAATAACTTCATAAACTTATAAATGAGAGGTGAAGATATGAAAGTCAGTTATAATGGATTGTGGAAGATTCTGATAGATAAGAATATGAATAAAAAAGATTTGTCTAAAGCATGCGAACTATCACCTGCAACAGTATCTAAATTGGTATAAGAGACGCGGTATTATTTACGGTCATCGGGAAAATTTATGATTTGATTAGTATTGAAAAATAGTTTGGAGGGAAATAGGTGGACAAGAACATTTTTGGAATAGTAGAGGATGTATTGAAGACGAATTCAAAATATCTATCGGAAGACGGAAAACTGCTTAAAGCGGTAGTGTACAGCGATGTCATGATGATGGATGAGGATCTTTTATTATTGCTACTATCGGAAGCTACTATTAAAGAAAGATTCTTCAAAAATATTAAGGGAACGCTTGTTTTTGACAAGCAGAAGTTTGCTTGGTTTATTGAGTCTAAAGAGTTCTTGCCGGACTCATATACGAGATACACAAATAAAATCGGATTAACACATGGTGGAGACTTCATTTCAAAGTCAAATGATGTGGTCTTAGATTTTCCATATAAAGATTGTGTCCTTGAAGGTGGTCAGGATAAAGAAGATCAGAAGCGTAAAGAGATTTTCTACAACGAGACTATTGCAAGCGATGAGATTAGCAAAATGCTTGCTCCGAAAGTTTTTACGAACGCAAAGAGATATACAAAAGACGGAATCGAGGAAAATATTACTTTTGATGAGAATGATAATCTAATTATCAAAGGAAATAACTTGATTGCACTTTCAAGCTTACTGAAACGATATGAAGGCAAAGTTAAGTGTATTTATATTGATCCTCCGTATAATACAAACAACGATACGAATAACACATTTAAATACAATAATAACTTTAATCATTCTACTTGGCTAACTTTTATGAGAAACAGATTGGAAATAGCCAAAAGACTGTTAATTCCTAATGAAGGGGCGATGATAATAGCAATTGATGAAAATGAACAGGCTTATCTTGGAGTTATGTTGGATGAGCTTTTCAACGAATATGAAAGCCATATGATAACGGTTGTTCATAATCCACGCGGAGTTCAGGGAACAAACTTTTCATACACAAATGAATTTCTATATTTTGTCATACCAAAAGGCAAGAAAATTATTCAAAATCGAAAGTTGGATGATGAGGAAATAGAATTTAGTCCTCTGAGGAATTGGGGAAGCGAATCTCTTAGAACAGATGCCAAAAATTGTTTCTACCCGATTTTGGTTAAAAATGGAGAAATAATTGGATTTGGTGATGTTATTGAAGATGATGTCCATCCTAGTGCAAATGAAATTGTTGATAATACAACATATATCTATCCAATCGATATAAAAGGAGTAGAAAGAAAATGGAGGTATGCAAGAAATAGCGTTGAGGATATAAAGTATTTGCTAAGAGTTTTTAATAGAAAAGATGGTTTTCTTGACATAGAATTAGGCAAAGACTTCGGGCAGTATAAAACTGTTTGGATTGACAAAAAATTTGATGCAAATGCATATGGTAAACAATGGTTAAATAAGATTGTTGATGATAAAAGCTTTTCATTTCCTAAGTCAATTTATGCAGTTAAAGAAGCTATATTCTCAATTGTATCTAAAAACAAGCAAGCTATTATATTAGATTTTTTTGGAGGGTCAGGAACTAGTGCTGAAGCAGTTTCAATGATAAACAACGTTGATAATGGCAATAGAAAATTCATCATTATTGAACAAATGGATTATATTGAGAGTATAACTCGAGAGAGAATTGTGAATAGTACAGTTAATGGCAAAGAGTCTACTTTAGTGTACTGCGAGCTTCTTGAAAACGTAAGCACTCTCATTGAAAAAATTCAAGCAGCTTCAGAAGAAACAATTTCTGAGATAAAGAATGAAATATATTCTGATGAAAGAATTGTCCCATATATCACAAGGGCAGAGTTGGAGAAAGCTGACGAAGAATTTAATTCACTTGAATTGGAAGAGAAGAAAAAGGCTCTTATCAACTTAGTTGATAAGAACAAACTCTATGTAAATTACTCGGATATGGATGATGAAAGCTATGCTATAAGCGAGTCAGATAAAGCATTTACAAAATCTTTCTATGCGGAGGTCTAATATGGCGGAACGGTTTTTATACGAAAAATTAGATGTCGCAAAAGAAGTTGGTATGAGTGTCGATTTCCCTGAAATTATCAAAAGCGGACTCTCGAAGAGAATTTCTCTAAGAGAGTATCAGATTGATGCCTTTACAAACTTTGCTCTATATTTTGACAATGCCGGATTAAGAAAAAATAAGCAAGTCCATACTCTGTTTCATATGGCGACAGGCAGCGGTAAAACTGTCATTATGGCAGGTCTGATATTGTACTTATATACAAAGGGGTATAGAAAGTTTTTATTCTTCGTAAATCAGGCTAATGTTCTTGAAAAAACGATTGATAATTTTATCAACCCGCTTTCAAATAAGTACCTGTTCAACGATGTTGTTGAGTACTTAGGGAAAAAGGTCAAAATAAAAAGGGTTGAAAATTTTAGCGGTAATGTTTTAGATGATGACATCGAAATATTGTTTACTACTACGCAAAAGCTTCATATGGATTTATTTGAGGCAAAAGAAAATTCACTGACATATGATGACTTTGAGAATAATAAAGTGGTTTTTATTTCTGATGAAAGCCATCATATCAATTCATTAACCAAAAAACCTACTAAAGACGAAGAAGAAGCTGCCAAAAGCTGGGAATATTCTGTTACCAATGCTTTATCACGAAATAGGGATAGCATTATGCTTGAATTCACGGCTACTTGTGATTTAAAAGATGCAAATGTGTTCCAGAAATATAAGGATAAAATCATCTTTAACTATCCGCTTATTTCTTTTAGGGAAAGCGGATATACAAAAGACTTCCAGAACTTCGCAACAGATACCGATTTATGGGCAAGAACACTTATGGCTCTCGTAATGAGTGAGTACAGGAGGTTTTTGTTTGCTGATTTAAAACTCAATATTAAGCCTGTGGTTATGCTTAAATCGCAAAAAATAGATGAGTCAAAAAGTTTCTATGATGAGTTTTTTAAGAAAGTAAAGGAGTTGACGAGCTACGAGTTGCAGAATTTGGAATTAGTTGGAATCGAAAAATTGACGGAAGCGATAAATTATTTCAAGGAAAAGGATGATACTCTGGAGCTTTTGGAGCAGTCAATTAAGACTGCATTTACCGAAGATACTTCGATAATCATGAATGGTTCTTCGGATAATAATAAGGAAAATCAGTTGTTAGTAAATTCCTTGGAAGATTTGGATAATCCGATTAGGCTTATTTTTGCTGTAGATATGTTAAATGAAGGCTGGGATGTACTCAACCTCTTTGATATAGTTCGTCTATATGATACAAGACAAAGTAAGTCGGGCGGAAATATAGGGCGCTATACAATTAAAGAAGCACAGCTTATTGGAAGAGGTGCGAGATATTGTCCATTTGTTGTAGATGATGAAGAACTTAAATTCAAAAGAAAATTTGATGGAGATATATCGAATCCGAATCGTATTTTGGAAACCATGTACTTTCACAGTAGAAATGACTCAAGATATATTTCAGAATTAAAGAACGCTCTTATAGCAACAGGATTGCAGGCACCTGATCCGGTAATTTTGGAGTACAGACTTAAAGATGAGTTTAAGGATAGTGATTTTTATAAGAAGGGCTATGTGTTTTCTAATAAGAGATTACTGAAAGGACGAGAAGAAGTGCGCTCCATTGAGCCGAGTATGAGAACGAAAACATATTACTACACGGCGCCTTCCGGCAAAGGAAATATTGTAAATCTTATAGGCGATGATACTCCAAACACAAGTATCATTAAGACAAATCTGAAGAGTATTAAATTCAAGGATATAGATTATAATATCTTGCTCGGGGCTATAGAATGCTTTGAGGAACTTCGTTTTGACTTACTTAAAGAGAAATATCCATACTTAAAATCAATGAGGGAGTTTTTAACTTCAGATGAGTTTCTCGGAAACTCTAATGTGGAAATAACATATTCTCAAGATGAAGTAAATGGAAAGATTTTATTTTCAGCTGTTAAGCACGCCTTAGTAAAAGTTGCATCGCATGTTATGGCTATAAAGCCTGAATATGTCGGTTCTAAAGAATTTGAACCTAAGCAGCTTAAAGTGATTTTGAAAGACAAGAAAATCAGTTTAGGGTCAATTGAAGGAAATGGTGGAAAAGGAAATTCTCAAAACAACTGCTCAAATGAAGAATACAGATTAGACTTAACAAATGAGAGTTGGTATGTATTTAATGACAACTACGGAACGAGCGAAGAAAAGCTTTTTGTAAAGTATTTCAAAACAAACATAGAACCAAAACTGAAGGAAAAGAATCTGGAATACTATGTTGTTAGAAATGAAAGAATTCCTGAATTGGCTATATATTCTTTTGAAGCTGGAGAGCGATTTGAACCTGACTTTTTGTTGTTTGTAAGAAAGCAAAGAAGCGAAGGTAGTCTCACTTATCAGGGATATGTTGAACCTAAAGGCAACCAACTATTGGATAGTGATGCTTGGAAAGAAGCATTTTCAATGCAGATTGAAGAAAAGCATTCAGTTACAGGGGTGTTTGCAGATAATTACAAAATAATCGGCTTCCCGTTCTTTAATAATGATAATAGGATGGAGAAATTCGAGAAAGCAATTGATAAGTGGATAGTAAAACTATAAGGTCACAATCTCGTTATGATTTTAGGAGGAATAAAAAATGCTGAACAGAGATAAAGAAATACTGAAGTCATTATCTGATTTGGATTTATCTCCGACAATGGAGAAAAATGCTAGAGATAAATATGCTGCATTGTCAAAATATTTAGATGAACAGGGTTTGGATTCGGATTTTTATCCACAGGGGTCATTTTTGATAGGAACAACAATCCGTCCATACCGTGATGGCAAAGATCACGATTATGACTTAGATGTATTGGCAATACTAAAAAGGAAAAAGGAAGATACAGACGCAAAAAGTGTAAAAAATGATGTTGGCAATTGCATAAAAGAAAGCGGAATTTATTCTGATAAGTTAGAGAAAGAAGATAAAAACTGCTGGACACTAAAATATGCAGAAGTAGCAGATGGTATTGGTTTTTCATTGGATATTGTTCCGTCTGTTGATGAAGATATTTTGATAAAGAACGATATAATCAATTCTGGCGTTTCATCTTCAAAGGCAGCAAAGACTGTTGCCATAACAAATAAAGAATTATATGACTATGATTGGCTAACAAGTAATCCGCTCGGATTTGGTGATTGGTTCTTGGAAATTAGTAATCAACATTTAAGCCCTGAGATGAAATCTAAGCAGTACAATAATTTACCATATGATATAAGAATGGTGTTTGCAAGTGCAGAAAATATCCCCATTTACTACTATAGGTCAAATTTACAAAAGGCTGTCCAGTTTATCAAGAGGCATAGGGATATTTACTATGATAGGAGCAAATTAAGAGACGATAAGCCATCATCAATTCTTATATCAGCTTTAGTTGCAGACAGTGTAAAAGATAGGCGGTTTTTGTCAGTCTCAGAGATAATAAATGATTTTATTGTTGGATTTAGCAGTAAAAGTATATCTATAATGAAAGACGGTAAAATCTTAAATCCGGTTGATTTAAGGGAAAATCTTATCGAGCGATATACAGACAATAGGTTGAGTAATATGACTAAATGGATTTCGGAGTTAAATAATTTTATGAATATTGAGAATGAAAAGGAATTTAAACAAAATATTCATAATGATATTAACGCAAGAGTTTTTGTAGAGTCGTTTGAAACCCCTGCAATAATTACACCTACAAAACCGTGGAAGAAGTAGTATGAGTTATGAATTGAGATATGAAGTTTCGAAACTATTAGATAGCCAACCAAGATTGAAAATCGATGAAAACAAGGCAGAATATATAATCCAAGGAGTATACATATACACCTTGGGATTTAATGATTGCATTCTTCAAGGCGAAAGAAATATAAAGTTGATAGTTCAAAAGGATTTTCCTAATAGTATTCCCGAATTCTATGTCTTCGATTATCCAGAACACATAGAACACGTCTATAAAAATGGTAATGTTTGTTTAGCAACAATTGGTGAAATGATATATTTTCTAAATGAAAATCCTTCTTTGACGGCGTTTGTCGATAAATTTGTGAATGCTTTTATATACACTTTAGATTGGTTCAAGAAATATAAAGTCTATCCATTTGGCGACAGGAAACATGGTTATAAAGGATTGTTTGACTATTATTTGAATGATTTGAAGTTAACTAAAGAGCAATATACGAAGATGATATTTATGATTTATGAGAACAAATATAGAGGACATCTTCCGTGTATTTGCGGTTCTGGTAAAAAGCTTCGAGATTGCCACGGTAAATATATATTGCCAATTATAAAGAACGCTTCGTACAAAAGAGCGTTTTTAAATGAAGCTAGTATGATATTAACGGAGGATGGTAAAAATGTCAGAAGAAAATCCTCAAAATAAATATTTAATCATATCTAAGAAGTTTGCTATAGCTCAAGATATTTGTGGAGCGTTAGCATTCATATTAGCCATTGTTCAGGGGATAACATTGATTATCTCTGCTAAAAGTTTCCTTATAATAGCAGGTGTGATTTTAATTGTCGAATATATATCATCACATTGTAAAAGTTATTTTTTTGATAAAGGGCATCGCTTAAGAGAAATTGGACTTATTGATAACAGCTTTAATGAAAAAAGAATACCAAACTATAATAGTGAACCTTATTACAATAATAGCTCTATTTCACCAGAAGAAATAAAGTTATTGGCGAACGTACACGAAAATTCTTTATTTACATCTCGCATAGCGGAGAAGATGTCTTTCCCATACTATCTCTTTTCGGCAGTTGCTTTTTTATTTTTTATAATAAAACTTTTTATGAGTGGTATGGATGACTACTCTTCGCTGTTATTGAGCTTTATCGTATCGAGTAGTCTCTTTGATAGAGCTATCAAGTTGAATTCTCTGAAGAAGGCTTCTGAAGAAGTGTATGGAAAATCAAATGAAATATGTAATACATATGAGAAATTTCCAGTTAAAACAAATATGGTTCTACCCCAAATAATGGAAGTGCTTTTACTCTATGAAAACGCAATATTCGAGTCAAAAATCATTCTTTCTGAACGGATATTTTACGAATTGAACTCTGCTCTAAGTAAGGAGTGGCAGGATATTAGAGACTGCTATTTAATATATAAATGTTAGAAGGAATAAGATTAATGCAATAACTAAACTAGCGATAGTTTATAACTGTGTTTTTGTAACTGGAACGGCAAAAAATCTGAAAACGACCTTAAATCGGACAGATTTTTCGATATGCGACAAACGAAAAGCTTTTAACAGTCTTGCATGTAGTGAGCAGCAGAAAAAGAAAAGTGGAAATGACAATAAACGAATATATTTCTGCTATTAAGCTCTTGAGTGATACTGTTTCAATACTAAGAAGCTCTAAAAGTAGGTCTAAAAGGGAGTTGTTGAATTGAGCGAGTTTACGGAGTTGCACTCATTGACCGAGGAAAAATAAGGTGATAAATTATTTAAAAAGTCTTCCATCATTTTGGTGGGAGACTTTTGTGGAAATAGTGAAGTGATAGGTAAATTATAATATTTATAAGGAGAAGGATCGTAAATGAGTTACACAATCTCTTTGTTCTCTGTTAAAACAAAACAGAAAGAACAGCAGTTGGCACAACCCGATTTCTTTGAAAAGGAGGAGAATCTGGAAAAATTCACACCAGAGCAGCAGTCAGCATTGGAAACACGTTTGTTGAAGTATCAGTATAAACCGGCAGGGAATAACAGCGATGGGAAAAGATTTGAACATGCTGATTTTGGAGAAGCGTTCCTGACAGACAGAGGGCTGTATTTTTTAACTTCAAATGACTTTGATTGTATTTTTGAAGTGGGGATGACAGCATCTGAGTTTACGGATACCGGTGAGTTTGCAAAATATGATATGCAGGCAGGAGGATGGGAGGAGATATAGGGGTGCTCTATGTTGAGGGGGCGGTATGTTTGTTCACCCCCTCATAAAATTTGACGATAAGCACAAAGAAAAAAGGAAATAAATCACAGTATGTGGAAAGGAGTGAAAAATGGGGATAATAGCAAAATATAAATATTTAAGTGATAAAAACTTAAAGGAGCTTAAGGCTTTCTATTCAGAAGAGAATGAAACTTTTGGGGAGGCAAAAGAGCGAAATGAGGATGTAGAAATACGACTTGATTTAGATAAGATGTGGGATGCACTTCATTTCGTGCTTACAGGAGTAAGCGGCAGTAAGCCTATAAAAAACAACCCTTTTAGCGAAGCGGTTGTAGGTGTGTCATCTATTGAAGGTGTGGAAGAGTTTATATCTTATACAGAAAAGTCTAGGATTAAAGATATAGTTTTTGCTCTTGATCATTTTGATATAGAAAAAGTTATGGAAAATTTCAGTATGAAAGGATGCAAAAAAGCAAATATATATCCGGACATTTGGAATTATGAAGAAGAAACGGATGAAATAAAAGAAGAACTAATGGATTACTTTCAGAATCTGAAAGACTTCTATAAGAAAATATTAGAAGTGAATGGTAATGTAATGGTTACTATTTACTGAAAGAGTATGGATAGATCCCGGGTTATCGGGTGAATTGGAAATCATATAGATATATCTCTGAAAATATTACAGAGTTTTTAATTCTGCTGAGCATGAAGCAGGTGACTTGTTTTTCATAGAACTGCTAAGAAATGTATTTGAATGGGCTTTATATTAAATGACAGAGGGGGGATATGATGTTTGTAGATCGAATTGATGGCGTTGACTCCAAGGAAGTGAAAAGAGTTTTTAAAGAATTAATCACTGCCTATATGAACCCTGCGTATGGGTCTATGTCTAAAAGGGATTTCGATATATTGCTTTTTATGAAGCTGCAAGATTTAAAGATTATAGAGAAAGATCCTGATTTATATGATATTGTATCTAATTTGAAAGTGACCAGAGCAAAGGCAAGAAATCTGTTATATGAAGCTAAAATGCGGAACTCATCAGAAGAAATGCTGGATAAAGAATTAAAGGAGTTACTGTCTACCCCCTATTTTCTTTAAGGAAAATGATAAAATTGCAATTGAAATTAGTAATCCATTATTATCAGATCATTTGAGGTGGAAACTTAAAAGATTGGGATACATTACGGATGGTTCCTTTTCTGCTGAATTGATTAAATTATCAGAGGAAGCTTATATCACAATATTTGAAGATATGATTCCGAATGAATCACGAAAGAAAATAACGGAAGCATTAGTTAAATGTGGTGCAAGAGAAGAATTGGGATTTAAGGGAATACTCTCTTCCATTCTTAAAAAATTAAGTGGGAGAATAGTGGGGAGAGCCGGAGACGAGTTAGTTGATGGGATTTTTAAATATTTAGGTCCTTTAATCAGTGGAAAACTAAAAGAAATATCCAGCGTTTATAAGGATTTTTTTGTAGAACCATAAGGATAAGTAGTGGATTATGCGACTGTTTTTATAAACGTTTTCTTCTCCAACGACTTATAAGTCAAATTATATAATGGGCAGCAGGCTTTATATGAAGAGTGGAAATAACGGTAACCAATGTGTTTCTGTAAAAAAACGGTTGAAAATACAGTATTTTAGAGATTTTACAGGACAAAAACTCCTGTCATATAAATTGTTTGGAAGGTCTTCCATCATCTTGCAGGAATGTTTTTGTAGAGAAATAGTGATCGATAAATTTTTGGAGAAGAGAGAATGTCAAGCTGGAGCGGTATAAGAAAAAAGCTGGAAACGGAATATTTAGCCCCAAGTCTGCGGGGGCATATTCAGTATTATGCAACATCATATAGCAGAAGTCCTGATCATGAGGGACGGGCGGCAATAAGGTATGATGGAAAAGAAATTATCAAAGGATGTTATTACAATAATTGGATAAAAGCAGATTTATTTCCCAAAGATGAAAAATATGAAAAACGCATGAAAGAGGAATTTGCGTTTATGGATGATACAGCCTTACGGTTGGGCATATTTGATCAGCGTTGTTTTTATAATGCCTTTGCAGAATTTGAGCAGCAAGGTATCGAAATGAGTTTGAAGAGTGAAAATTTAATCGTACGGATATTTGCTGTGTTAGATAGGCGGGTTGGTAAAAGAAGGTTAGCTTTAATGAAAGAAACGATAGCAGAAGAACCGGATACATTCCGGGAATTTTATGCCATTCGTATGAGGGCGGAAGGTCTGATATAATCCGGTTTGCACAGATAATAGATAATTGAATATTATATAAAACAAAGCACATAACTTTAAGATTGCAAAACCTTTCAGCTATGTGCTTATTTTATATACGCTCAGGTTTTAAATCGTTCAGAAAGCTTTCTGCTTTTGCGGTGAGGATTTTGTGGATAGGAAGCCTCCGAAAACCGGACTTGATCAAGCCCGTCAGATTGCGGAACGTTTATTGATATTGACGGCAATAAGATGGATACGATAAAGTGAAATAGGAAGTTGTCATTCAGAATTTCTAAAAGTTTATGAGGGCAAGATGCTTAGTCGGAATGTACAAAAGTATATTAAAGATCATTCTTTCTGTTCAGACTTGAAAGAACCGATAAAAACAAACAAAAAAGATTACATATATAAAATCATGCTGTATCAGACGAAAAAAGATGGAGTATATCTGTTTATGTATTGCCAAAAGGATGCCGTTCAATGTTCATTTGACTATTGGTATAAAACGGTTGAAGATGTCTATGAGGATTGGAATGATCTTGTGAATGAAAAAGGCTGGATTCTTATAGATGATCCGCTGCCTTATTGCCAGCACGATGCTTTTTTACCGATAAGAGTAAAAGGGCGTGATATCGGTGAACCCCAGTGGGGAAAATTGGAAATTCTTGAAAATGGCAAATGTAAAGAATACATTCCTGATCAGTGATGTCCGTAATTATTTCAGATACGGAAATGGTTTAATTTGACGGCTCAAAACAGCTGTGATGTCATTACTTGTGAGATTCGCAGAAAATTGATTTTCACTAAATGTATGATAAAATGAGGATGAGGAATACATTTTATTATTTTATATTGCATTTTAGCAGAAAAGTGAAGGAGGTAATTTTATGAACAGGACGCTGAGAATGTGGATGATCTGGGTTATGGCAGCTGCTGCGCCTTTCTTTATTTTTCCGTCGGAGGCCGCTGTTTGGGACGGTCCCCGGTCTCATCCTGCCGCTCAAAAGGTGGAGGATGCTTATGTATATATAAAATATGTGGATATTCACGGACGCGATATTTATGCGACACAGACAATCAAGGGCGTATCCGGTGATTATGCCAATGGAAATGATTATATCCGCAATATCACAACGTATCGTTTTGTGCGGACGGAACCGGGACGAGTCCAATTTGACGCAAAACGCAGGGGAACGATTAAAATCGTTTATGAAAAGGAGCAAAAAGGCGCAAGGTAATAAAGTGGATGAAAGGCCGCTCTTCGGAGCGGTTTTCTTTTGTAAAAAAGAGGGTACAGGAAATATTTCTTTTATCTGCAGCCGGCACACTGATTGATAAAAATCAATATTGACTGTCTATATAAAAACTTCTATAATGATACATAAGCATTAACAGGTCTGTGGTTGAAAGTCGATGCCAGTCGCAGGCAAAGCGATCCACGTAAGGTGTTTAAAAGAATACTGAGCATGGTGCGGCTTAGAAGTAAGTCCTGCCGAGGAAATCGAGAGGGTTAGTAGTGAGAGGCAAGTGCCGGGTAGCGAACGCTCCAGCAGGCGGGTGTGGGGTCAAAAACCAGGTCAGCTGTTTGTGCTTTCCAATTGAATGTAAAGGCGATGAGCAAAAGAAGTATTCTTACTTCATGTCTGAAGAGAGGGCGGGGCGATGGGAGCCGTCTGTCATGAGTTTGAGGAAATGCATTTGTGAGCTGGAGAGGGGAAGGAATCGGATTCTTGTATCTTCTTCCGTGAATGTGCGTTAATGTATGGACGGCTTTTCAGCCGGCAGAGTGGAATTGCGGGCCACCGTCTCTGTGAGGCGGCGGTCTTTTGATTGTATGAGTGAATGAGATTTGGAGGAATGAAGATGGAAGAAATCAAGGTGTATAATACGCTGACAGGAGAGAAAACGGTATTCCGGCCGTTGGTGCCGGGGGAAGTCAAGATTTATGTCTGCGGCGTCACACCGTACAATCACCCCCATATCGGGAATGCCCGGCCGGCGGTGACCTGGGATGTGATCTGCCGCTATCTGAAGCATATCGGCTATAAAGTAGAGTTTGTGCAGAATTTTACTGATGTAGATGATAAGATTATCAATAAGGCAAATGCCGAGGGGTCTGACTGGAAAACGATTTCCGACAGGTATATTGATGCTTATTTCCAAGTGATGGACGCCATGCATGTGCGGCGGGCGGATGTGTATCCCCGTGTGTCTGACCATATGCAGGATATCATCGATATGGTGCAGGGGCTGATTGATAAAGGCCATGCCTATGTATTAGGAAATGATGTTTATTATGATATTTCCACTTTTGAGCATTACGGGGCGTTATCCGGACGTAAGATTGATGATATGCTGGCAGGCGCACGTATCGAGGTCAATGAGGGAAAACGCAATCCCGGCGATTTTGCTCTCTGGAAGGGGGCCAAACCGGGTGAACCGTTCTGGGAAAGTCCCTGGGGAAAGGGACGTCCCGGCTGGCACATTGAATGCTCCGCCATGTCTGTCCATTATCTGGGAAAGACTTTTGATTTCCATGGCGGCGGCAGCGATCTGATTTTCCCGCATCATGAAAATGAAATCGCCCAGTCGGAAGGATGCACGGGGTGCAAGTTTGTCAATTACTGGCTGCATAACGGATTTATTACGATTAACTCGGAAAAGATGAGCAAGTCCTTGAATAATTTCTTCCTGGCGAAGGACGTGCTGGAAGAATATTCCGGCGATGCGCTCCGCTATTTCCTGTTGTCTGTCCAGTACAGAAATCCGCTGGATTATTCCCGTGACCGTCTGGACGAAGCGGAGAAGAATATGGAACGTTTGTCAGGGGTTATCGGACGGCTGAAAGAATTAGCGGCTAAAGAAGGTGCTGAAAAAACAGACGCCTCCCGTTCTCTTGAGAAAGCGGCGGAAGAGTCGCTGAAGGCCTTCCATGAAGCGATGGATGATGATTTCAATACAGGACTTGCCACCGGCGCCATGTTTGACCTGGCGAAAGCAATCAATATTTACGGGACTGCGGTAGACGGCGGCCTCAGTGTGGATCATGAATCGGTAGAAAAGGCGTATACCGCTTTGAAAACGATTATGGACATCTTGGGAATTCTTGAAGAGGTATGGGAAAAGACGGATTCTCCGGATGACAAATCTTATAATGACCTGATGGATATCATTCTGGCAGTCCGCCAGACGGCGAGAAAAGAAAAAATGTACAAAATTGCCGATGAAATCCGTGACAGGCTGGATGCCGCAGGTATCGTAATCGAAGATACGCCGACCGGCGCAAGGTGGAAGAGACGTGGAGTTTAAAAGGGTTCTTTTTCTGAAAAAGCAAATGGCGCAAAAACTGGGGAGAGGATCGCCTGAATTGGGTGAGCAGGATATTTTTGCCATGGATGCGCTGACACTGGCGTATATCGGTGATGTATGCTGGTCCTTTTTTGTCAGAAAAGCGCTGATCGATACAGGGATTTACAATGTGCAGATATTAAACAGCCTGGCATCGGAGATGGTGTCCGCCCGCCAGCAGAGCCGTATCCTTTTTGAGATAAAAGAATTACTTTCCGACAGAGAATTAAAAGTTTGCAAAAGGGCAAGGAATACCCATTCTACAGTGCCGAAAAGTGCTACCGTAGAGGAATACAGGGAGTCTACGGCATTTGAAGGGCTCCTGGGGTATCTCTATCTGTCACGGCAGAAGGAAAGGCTTGATTTCCTTATGGGACGCGGGCTTTCTTATTTGGAAAGGGAGTTTCACGATGAATAACAGAAGGGTTTCCCTTGATAAAAAGGAACGGAAATGCGATCCGTATGAGAAAAGAAGGAGCGGAGACCAATCCATGCGTAGGGAAAGGGGATTTTCTTCTGGGAGCAGGAGAAAGGAAGAGGAAACCTGTTTTATCGGCGGCCGGAACAGCGTACTGGAATCTCTGCGTGCAGGGCAGGTAAAAAAAGTTTTCATAAAACCGGGGAAAAAGGATGGCCGCCTCTTGGCATTGGCTAACGAAGCGGAACGTTTCGGCATCTCCGTTATTGAGGCGGAGGAAAGAGAGCTTGACCGTTTGACGGAAGGTGTCCGGCATCAGGGAGTGGCCGCGTCTTTGAAGCCTTATGCATATGCTGATTTGGAAGAGGTGCTTTCGTCTTGTGGAAGAAAGGATCCTCTGCTTATTCTTCTTGATGGTGTGGAAGATGTGAGAAATATAGGTGCGATTGTCCGCACAGCGGAATGTGCGGGTGCGGCGGCGGTGCTGCTTCCCAAGCATAGAAGTTCACCGGTGACGGCGGCCGCCATGAAGACGGCGGCAGGTGCTTTTGCTTATCTTCCGGTCTGTCAGATTGGAAATATACGGCAGACATTGGAGAAACTGAAAGAACGGGGGTTTTGGGCAGTCGGCGCTGATATGGACGGCGGTGATCTGTATCAGGCGGATTTGAAAGGTCCTCTGGTTATCGTTATGGGAGCGGAAGGAAAAGGCATAAGTCCTCTCACCAAAAGAATGTGTGATTTCTGTGTACGCATTCCGATGAAAGGCAAAGTGTCATCTCTGAATGTATCTGTTGCCGCAGCGCTTCTCATGTATGAGGCAGTCCGGCAGAGGAATTGAGATGAAAGATTTATACTTGATTGACGGATATAATGTTATCTTTTGGCTTCCCGAAGAGTTTCCTCGGACCGATCTGGAGTCGAGTCGCAAAAAGCTGGTAGATCTTATGCAGGACTATGGGGCTCATAACGACGTGGAGGTGATTGTCGTTTTTGACGGGAATAGCCGTTCTTTAAAAGCGAAAGTGGAAACGGTTTCCCCCTTTTTCCATGTGGTGTACACACCGTTGAAAATGACGGCGGATAGTTATATTGAAATGGAATCATATAAAAGGCGGGATGAGTACCGCTCTATTTTCGTTGTGACATCGGATGGCGCGGAACAGAACCAGGTGCTGGGGAACGGCGCTTACCGTATGGCGGTTTCCGATCTGGTGCGGTTGTGGAATGAAGATAAGAAAGTGCAGACGATTTTTATCCGCCGGAATAATATGGCGAATCCACGGAGTGAGATCGGAAGGCACATTCCTTCATCCGTGCAGGATAAGCTGGAAAGGTTAAGAAGAAAGTAGTGTGACAGAGGTGCTTTATGGAAAAAGTTGACCTGAAAGCGGCTGTGTTATATACTAATTCTTGATATTATCCATATAAAATTTACTGTATCTTTCATGATGCATAGGAGGAAGTACTGTGAAATACGCTTTAATTGGAATAACGATGGTAGTGGCTTTGTTTTTGATCATCGTGGTTGTTGCCCAGGAATCCAAACAGCCCGGCATGGGAAGTGCGATTGGCGGCGGTGCGGAAGGGATGATGGGGGGAAAATCCCGCGGTAAAGATGCTGTCCTTTCGAAATTTACCGTTGTGCTCGGTATTCTATTCGCCGTGCTTTGTCTTGTGCTCGGGCGGTATATGAATACGTTTTAATGAGGATTTTGGGGCTTGCACGAGGCAAGCCTTTTTTATTGAAGGAGACAAGAAATGGGAGATAAGGAGAAATTATCATATCGTCCCGGCATGGTTCTGCAGGGGGTCTACAAATCTTACGGACCGCGTTTTGGATTCCTGATCACGGATGAGGATCATGAAGATGTGTACATTGCTGACCGTGATCATCTGAATGCGGTCAATAATGATATCGTGGAAGTGCGTACAAAAAAAGGAGAGACGGGGCGTCACAATACGGAGGGGGAAGTCCTCCGCATCATTGAAAGAGCGGAAAATACTTTTGTCTGCACCTATGAGATGACATCCTTTGGAGGAAAAGCCATACCGATTGACGAAAAGATCGATATGGTGATTGAAATACCACGGGGAGAGGAACTGGAAGCTGTCACCGGTGCCCGAGTGATGGTGGAAGTGACCAGATGGCCCGGGGCGCGGGCAAATGCCGAGGGGAAAGTGACGGAGCTTATCGGCTATAAGGGGGATAAAGGGATTGATATCGACATCATTATCGCCCAGCACCGGCTGCCCCATGTGTTTTCCAAAGCACTCATGGCGGAAGCCGATGCCCTTTCCAAGGAAATAAAACAGGAAAAAGGAGTGGAGGATTTCCGCAGCCTTCCCATCGTGACTATTGACGGCCCTGATGCGAAAGATCTGGATGACGCTGTTTACTGTGTGAAAAAAGAAAATGGCCATTATCAACTGGGGGTTCATATTGCCGATGTAAGCCGGTATGTAAGGAAAGGAAGTTTAATTGATGATGAGGCATATCGCCGCGGGACATCCGTCTACCTGGCAGACCGTGTTATACCTATGCTGCCTTTCCAGCTCTCCAACGATTTGTGCAGTCTGAATCATGATGAAGACCGTTATGCCATGTCCTGCATTATGGATGTGGCGCCTGACGGGAAGGTAGCAGCGGAAAAGATTACGCCTTCCATGGTTCGCGTGGCGCGGCGCTGCAACTATCCGGAGATAAATCAGGCCTTTGAAACGGGGGTGGCGTCTGATGATTTGAAGCCATACCTGCCTATGCTCCGGGATTTAAAAGCGTGTGCTGATATCCTCCGTAAAAATAGAGAAAACAGAGGTGCTCTGGAATTTGATTTCCCTGAATATAAAGTGATTCTTGATGAGGAAGGCACTCCGCTCCGCATTGAAAAACGGAATCGCGGCGATGCGGAAAAGATGATTGAAGATGCCATGATTGCCGCCAATGAAACGGTCGCCCGTTTCCTGGAAGCTACGGGACATACTTCTGTATATCGCATTCATGACCATCCGGACGGAGATAAGCTCCTTTCTTTAAAAAAGATGATGGCAATTTTCGGAGTGGCGGAAAAACTGCCGAAAGAACCGGAGCCGAAAGATATGCAGCGCCTTATGGAAAGCATGAAAGGAAAAGAGATCGAAGCCGTCGTACAGGTTATGACACTCCGATCTCTGCCGCAGGCGTGTTACAGTACGGAGAACAAAGGGCATTTTGGTATAGCGTCCACCTGTTATACCCATTTCACGTCGCCGATCCGCCGCTATCCTGATCTCATGGTTCATCGGCTCATCCGCCAGGCTCTTCGGAACAGGCTGAATAAATCACAGCTGAAAAAGCAGACGGAATTTCTTCTCCGCGCGGTGGAGCATTGCTCCGAAACGGAACAGAATGCGGTGGAAACAGAAAGGGATACAACCGATCTGAAAATGACGGAATACATGGTTCCTTTTGTTGGAGAGCCTTTTGATGCCCATATTACAGGGCTTACCCGGTTCGGCATATTTGTCGGACTGGATAACGGAGTGGAAGGACTTGTCCATATCGATTCCATGGATGATGACGAATACGTTTATCAGGAAGACACCATGACGGTTAAAGGGCTGCGCGGCGGGAAGAAATACACCATGGGGATGCCGGTGCGTGTGACCCTTGTCAAAGCGGATAAGGAAAAACGGGAGCTGGATTTCGTCATGGGGGAGATCCGATCACCGCTTAATCTGGAAAGGCGTATAAGAAAAGGATCCCGTCCCAAATCGAGCACAAAAAAGAAAGCAAAGAAAGGTAAAGGGAAAAAGAAATAATGGCAGCAGAAAAAAATGCGCCGCCTGTGTCCGCAAACCGCCAGGCCTATCATGATTATTTCATTCATGAAACCTATGAATGCGGCATCGCGCTTACCGGAACGGAAGTAAAATCCATCCGTGCCGGCAGGGTGAATTTAAGAGACAGTTTTGCCCGTGTGCAGAAAGGAGAAGTATTTCTCTGGAATGCCCATATCAGTCCGTATGAGCAGGGAAATATTTTCAATCATGACCCGCTTCGGACAAGGAAACTGCTTCTCCATAAAAAAGAAATTTTAAAAATAGAAAATACCCTGAAGACGAAGGGATATACCCTGGTACCGCTGAAAATGTATTTCCGCCATAGGAAAATTAAAGTGGAAATAGGTCTTGCCACAGGGAAAAAGCTGTACGACAAGCGGCAGGACATGGCAGCGAAAGCGGCGAAGCGCGATTTGGCGCGGCGGATCAAAGAACAGCGGTATGATTGAGTTGAAAATTTTCAATAAAAAACGGGGATTCTTCCCTTATGGAGAATCCTCGTTTTCAGTTGATTATTTTTTTATGATGGTATTCATCCGCTTGAAAGTTCTTGTCATATCGCTGTGACCGGAAAGGTGAGTGATGGCTTTGCCGTTCATCAGAAATTTTACTTCTTTAATATCCGGGAATTCAGTGAGCGTGTTTACTGTCATAGCGGTGAAAAGTTCTTCCGTCGTGGTGCTCTTATCCATGTTTAGAAGCTCTTTTGAAAAGTCGACGGTGGCAATGCCGTCTTTTACCTTGACGGTATTGACAGATAACCCTTTCGGAAGGATCGGGTATTTCTGTTTACGATCATCGGCAATCATGGCAGCCAGTGCCGCTTTTGGAGGATCATCTTTTAGTTTCATTTTCACGGTGACCGGCACAAGGTACATAGCATCTTCCGTAGGACGGTAAATAGTGAGAGATACTTCTTTTTCCTGCTGCTCAACGGTAGAAGCCGGTTTTGATGCCGGCGGTGTGGTGGTTGTGGCCGGGGTGCAGCCTGTGATACCGAGCGAAATAAGAAATGCCGCTCCGAGCAGATATATCTTTTTCATGGCATCCTCCTTAATCAGTCTGGGCGAAATAATCTACAAGGCCGTTGAAAAGGCTCTTGGCAATACTCTTGGGTGCCCACTTGGAAGTCAGCATCTTCAAACGGTGTTCATTGGAAATATACCCCATTTCCATGAGGACGGAGGGCATCGTGGTATGGGCGGTGACATAGAAGTTGTTTGCTCTGACACCCCGATCCGGAATGGAGAGACTGTTCAGCGTCGCCTGGTGGAGCATGTGCGCCAGCAGGAGAGATTTATCACTTCCTACGTAGTAGTAGGCCGTAACGCCGTCAATCTGCGGATTGGAGATTGAATCGATGTGAATGGAAACGAAGACGTGGGCATGGGCTTCATTGGCAATATCGCAGCGTGCCTGCAATTCCGCCGTATCGGAAGCGTAAGGGCCGTAGACATCTCTATCGGTGGTACGGGTCATGACGACTTTCGCACCTGCTGAAGTCAGGAGATCGCGCAGGTTGAGGGCGATCGGAAGCGTGATGTCTTTTTCATAAATCTCTTTATTATTCAAGTGGCCGATGGCACCTACATCGGTGCCGCCGTGACCGGGGTCAAGACAGATGATTTTTCCTTTCAGGGCCTGCCTGGCCTCAGCGGAAACAGGGACGTCCTTTATGGGAGGTGCCGGTGCGGCAGGTGTCGAAGAAGTGATTTCTTCTTTTGCTGCTTTTGCGGCATTTCGCTTTTCCGCTTTATCTACGGATTTATAGTAACTCTTTTTTGCACCGATAATAGGGATATCTACAACGAGACGATGAGGTTTGCCTGCTTTTGCGTCAGGGCGTAAGGCAAAGACGCGGATGTTTTCCATCTTCTGCGGTTTTGTCATGAGGACATCCAAATAGGTGTCGCCGTTTTTTTCTGAAACAGTGGCGAAATCAATAGCCCGTTCATCCATTTCATATTGATGGAGAGCGGAACCCTTGGCAGTATCTCTTAAAATCAGTTGAAAATTTTTCCCTTCTTCATCAATAGCGGCTTCTGCTTTTACTGCATGAGACAAATCCATAGCAATACGGACAAACGGCGGGTCGCCGTCGTTTCTTGCCGTCCATCGGAAATTCGTGATGGAAGCGGGTGCTGCCGAAGCCGGATGGACAGCGAGCAGGAATAAACTGACAAAAAAGATAAGTATAGAAAAAATTCTTTTCATAAGTTTCCTTTCTTTATGTGTAATGCATGAGATGATTATCCGAGGATATTTCCTATTATACCACGGGACATATATTCTTGAATGTTGGTCATAAAAATAGATGGAGCCAGGAGGCACTGATGATTACGATGGTCTTCCAAAAATGACATGAAGTTTGTTTTGTAGTAAAATAAATTATGTATTGTCATTTTGACGAAGTGCTTACGAGGAGTTAAAGTATGTTTTTGTCTCATTGGAAAAAGAGCGCGGCGGTATTTGCCGCTTTGTTTGGAATCAGCGGCGCGGTTTTCCTTGGCGGCTGCGGCATGTGGAAATCAGGTGTGCCGAAAGAAGATGCTGTGAATATGGCGGAGGCTTCTTCCGTTAAGGTGAAAGATCCGAATTTCAAACCGGGAACAGCGATTGTACATCGTGATGCTGATGTAGAATACAGCGTGCCTGAAGGAGTTTCCATTCTCATGTACCATATGATCGGGGACATGAAAAATAATTCCGCCGTCATGACGGAGGATAATTTACGTATACAGATGCAGTACCTGAAAGACCATGGATACCATCCCATTACGATGCAGGAATTATATGATTATGTGACAAAAGGGGAAAAACTTCCATCCAAACCGGTATGTATTACTTTTGATGACGGGTATCTGGACAGCTATACTATCGTGTACCCCATGATGAAAGAATTCGGTTATCCCTGGACTTTATTTCTTATTACTGATGATGTGGGTAAATCTTACAACCGTATGACCTGGGAACAGCTGAAGGAAATGGCAGACAGCGGGGCAGTAACCATTGCGAACCATACTTTGAGCCATCCCAAGCTGCATAACCTGCCTACGAGGGCAGAGAAGGAAAACGAAATTATCGGCGCGAATAAAGCCCTCAAGTATCATTTGGGAATTGATAATCTATGGTTTGCTTATCCGTATGGAGATTATGATGACGAAGTGATTGATATCTGCAAAAAGGCAGGAATCAAGCTGGCAGTAACTACCGATGCCGGACGTGTCCATGTGGGAAGTTACCCTTATGACCTGAAACGCGTATACATTGGGAATAATGTTTCTTTGGCGCGGTTCATGGAACGATTGACGAAAGATAACTATGCGCCTTTATAAAATCAGGAGAAATGATGAGTAAAATATTTCACAGCCTTATATTTCGGTTTATCATAGTTACGCTGGTTTTCTTTGCGGCTACTTCTCCGATCATTGTCCTTTTCGGACCGTTTGGAAATTTGAAGCGTGCCGTGGTAGGCGCTATCATGCGTTCCCGCCATCCCCAGTACATTACCTGGCTGTATAACCAGGAGGAATTAAATGAAATATTGGGTGTAGTCAAAACGACGGAACAGACGCAAGTTCTTTCCTTTAAACCGCGTACCGATTCCACGCTGTCTTTGCAGAAGATTGAAACGACCCGTTTCGTGGGTTATCTTCTGGAAATCCCCAATCCGCAGCGGATACAGGTGGCAACGGCTGAAGATATTCAGGAAAAAGGGGATACGACGAGCCGCATTGCAAAGAAGAATAATGCGGTTGCCGCAATTAACGGCGGGGGATTTTATGATCCCAATGGTACGGGAACCGGCCGCCTGCCCTATGGGTTTATCATTCATGAAGGAAAGTATCTGCTCGGACAGCAGGTAGATGATAAAGAACGGGTCGATTTTGTCGGCATGACACGTTCAGGGAACCTGATTGCCGGAAACTATAATAAAAAGGAGCTTCATGATTTGGGTGTGACAGAGGGATTGACCTTCGGCCCGCCACTTATCATGAACGGCAAAAAGGTCATCCGCAGCGGTGACGGCGGCTGGGGGATCAGTCCGCGGTCCGCAATCGGACAGAAAAAAGACGGAACCATGATGTTTCTTGTTATCGACGGCCGCCAGCCGGGGTACAGTATCGGAGCCACTTTGGTGGATGTGCAGAATATTATGTATGAAAAAGGCGCGTATATTGCGGCGAATCTGGACGGCGGTTCCAGTACGACCTTGTATTATAACGGCAATGTAGTGAACAAACCGGCGGATCTTCTTGGAGAGCGTATGATTCCGACGGCATTTATCGTGAAATAGGAGGGAACTGATGAATAAGAAATTTCTTACATTTGTTTCCTGCTGTGTCATCGGTACGGTGCTGCAGGCGGGCGGGTACCTTTATCTTGATCAGGTACTCTTTGCGCCTTTGTCTTCCTCGGATTACGGGGTATCTGATGTAAAAGATAAAAATACGGAGGCTCTTGATAAGGCGGGACGGAAGATATTCAGCAAAATTACGGTGAAGGGGAAAGCCTATTATTCCCATGACTACCATTATATGGCTGATGTTACCGCTGATTCTGTGACGATTTATAATTCAGACAGTTTGAATACGCCGCAGAAAGTGGATCTGAAAGGACAGGGCGTATCTTTCTTTGAATGGATGCCTGACCGTAATCTGGCGCTTATGGCCATGTATCCCATTCATTGGAAGGGCGGACGCTGGGATGTGACTCTGGCAAGGTATAATCCGGAAGGAACGACCCATGAATCGGATGCGCCGATTAAGGATCTGCCGAGAAACGCCAAAATTGTGGATGTGGCATACTCGACTGCGACGAATGCGGTGTATATGAAAATGGAGGTGGGAAACGGACTGTATCGTATTTATCGTACTGATGCAAACTATGATACCCGCCGCATCTATGTGCAGACATCCCATATCGGTAAGATTGCCGTTTTTTATGATGAAGATAAATTCTTCTACGATGACAGCCAGCGGGGCATTATGTATCTTTTTGACGGGGATGACAGCGGCTGGCGCGTTATTTCTCCGCCCGGGCAGTTCCGGCTGGTCGGGCTTGGCGAAGATAAAACGATTTACGCCGTTAAAGTAAATTCGAAAGATGAAGTCATCGGTTACTATACGGGAAGACTGAAAGTGGGTTTTCATGAAGTGAAAGCATTGGAAACACCGGTAGAATTAAATTCCGTCACGGTCCATATGATTCGCGAAGCGGCCGCGGCAAATCCTGAACAGCCGGCAGAGAAGAAAAATTAAATCATTAAATTGTAATATAAAATCGGACAGTCACACAGAAAAGGCTTCGAAAATAAATTCGGGGCTTTTTTTACTCGGAAAAACCTGTGTTTTCTAATGCGCCTGCTTAATAAAACTGATATAATTAAAAAAACTGCTTTTGAAAAGAGGGATTATATGGAGAGGGTCTGTTCTGCAGACGACAGGATCATTGCGGCACTGGATGTAGATTCTTTTGAAAAGATGGAGTCCATCGTGGAGGAGCTGGGAGAACTCGTTTCGTTCTACAAGGTAGGAATGGAACTGTACTATGCTGAAGGAAGTAAAACCATGGAATGGCTTCATGAAAAAGGGAAGCAGGTTTTTCTTGATTTAAAAATGTATGATATCCCGAACACCGTGGCCCATGGAATTTCTGCCGTGTCGGGGCTGGGGATCGACCTGATCACGATCCACGCAGGCGGCGGTCGGGACATGATGGAAGCCGCAGTGCAAGCTGCCGATGAAGCGGGACGGAATAACGGGAGACGTCCAAAAATTCTGGCGGTTACCGTGCTTACCAGTTTTGATGAAACTGTTTGGAAAGAGACAGGCGGATTATTGCCGATTGAGTCTCAAGTGTTCCGCCTGGCAAAACTGGCAAAAGAGTGCGGCGTCGACGGTGTGGTGGCATCGCCGGAAGAAGCGAAAGGGATACGGGAACTTTGCGGAAATGATTTTGAAATTGTCACGCCGGGAATCCGTCCGGCCTTTGCGGATGCTGATGATCAGAAACGTATCGCCACGCCCGCTGTGGCGCTTAATAACGGTGCGACGCGGCTTGTGATCGGGCGGCCGATTACAAAAGCGGAAAATCCGAAAAAAGCCGTCCGTATGATTTTAGAAGAGATCAGGGAGAATAAAAAATGATGAAAAAAGACGCAGAATCTTTATTGAGAGAGACAAAAGCCATTCTGGAAGGGCATTTTCTTCTGACCAGCGGGCTGCACAGCCCCCTTTATGTAGAGAAGTTCAATGTACTGCAGCACCCTGAGTACACGGAAAAACTTTGTGAAATGATTGCAGACCATTTCAGAAATCAGGGGGTGCAGACAGTCATCGGGCCGGCAACGGGCGGCATTATCCTGTCACAGGTGACAGCGAGGCTTTTGGGGACCCGTTCTATTTTTACGGAAAGAGAAAACGGAAAAATGACACTTCGCCGTGGCTTCCGTGTGGAACTGGGTGAAAAGGTTCTCATTGTGGAAGATATCGTGACTACCGGCGGCTCTATCCGTGAAGTGGTAGACGTGGTAAATGAAGCAAAAGGTGAAATTGCGGGCATCGGTCTTTTTGTAGATCGCTCCGGAGGAAAGGCGGATTACGGTGTGCCTGCCGATAAGGTATTTCCTCTTGTCCGCCTGACAGTGCCGGCTTACCGCCCGGAAGAATGTCCGCTTTGTAAAAAAGGAGTGCCAATTACGGAAAGAGGAAGTCATCATTTGAAGAAATAAAAAACAATGGTTTGTGAATGAACAGTGAAGAAGAAACGGTACAGTGATGTATCGTTTTTTTATGCGGCAAACAAAATAGACCTCCATGGGGGTGGAGGTCTTCAGGAAAGAGGCAATGTCGTTTGATGGGAGAACGGTATTGCCTCGGGGGTTAAGTAGAAAGTTCGCACATCAGGTCATGAACGGAAACGATGTCCTTAATTTTGTAGGCATTGGCGCCGCAGAAGACAAGTGCGTTATCCACATCTCCTTTGACAGCCCTGATGAGTGCCATGGTGATGCAATATGGCGTTGTGCGGGGATCGCAGGTCTTAAGGCAGTGGAAGCAGTTTCTTACGTTTTCACGCTGTTTGCGGATCCGTTTTACAAAAGGGTTGAGAAGCGCCCGTCCCGGCATATGGACCGGGCTTTGGACGATTGTCACATCTTCCTTTTTTGCCTTGACGTACATTTGTTTAAATTCGTCCGCCGCATCGCATTCTTTCGTGGCTACGAAACGTGTTGCCATCTGCACGCCGGAAAGACCGAGAGAAAGATAATGTCTGATATCTTCTTTATCAAAAACACCGCCGCCGAATACGACGGGGATTTTTTTATTGTACTTTTCTTCAAATTCGTGAACTACCGCGAGAATTTCCAGAATTTCTTTTTCATAGCCGTCGTTTTCATGAAGTTTTACTTCTTCACGGGTGTAGCCCAAATGGCCGCCCGCTTTCGGACCTTCGATGACAACCAGATCTGCTGTCGTGTGGTGGTGCCTGTCCCATAATTTCAACAGGACGCGGCACGCTTTGGGTGAACCGATAATGGGCGCTATTTTGGTTTTCGAACCTTCGACACATGCAGGGAGATCGGCGGGAAGACCTGCGCCGGAAAAGATAATATCTGCTCCGTTTTCTACGGCACACTTGGCATAAACTTCATAGTTATATCCTTTTGTCATGATATTCACGCCGATAATTCCATCAGGCGCTGTTTCACGCGCTTTTTTCAGATGGCGTGCAAGAGCCCTGCAGTTAGCGGCAATCGTGTTTGTTTTGAAATCAGGTTCATCGAAACCGGGCTGTGCCGCAGAAATGACACCGATACCGCCTTCTTTTGCGACGGCTCCCGCAAGACCGGAAAGGCTGATGCCGATACCCATGCCGCCTTGGATGATGGGAATACGGGCTGTCAATTCGCCTATATGCAATGCCGGTAAAGACATAGCGCTTCTCCTTCTTGATTATAATACAAAATCACATAAACGTTTTATTTGATAAGCGTAAATTGAAATTATTTGATTGTAGTGTAGTCCAAAAGTATGGATAAGTCAATGGTTTTATGTCAAATAATTTATTCAAACAAAACTTGATTTATTTTTGATAATATGACAAAATAAATCTTCAGTAAAGGAAGACAGGGATAAGGGCATTTCATTGCGTTATGAAGTTAGCACCTGTTCATAAAAGAATCCTTTATTATATCCTTGGATTAAAAGATTCCTGTTACGGGAATAATAGAAAAGCATATTAATCAACAGGGGAGAAACGAGGATACTATATAATGGTTGCGGTGCTGTGATATAGTATTATCAGCAGGTGATAAATATGAACAGAAAACGTAAATGGGAGAAAGAAGAACGGCGGGAAGCGATCACTGATGTGATCCGGCAGAATCCGTGCCTTACCGATGAGGATCTGGCAAAGCGGTTTTCCGTCTCTGCTGCGACAATAAGGCTTGACCGGCAGATGCTGGGAATACCGCAGATGCGGAAACGGATTGAAAAAGCAGTTTCTGAACATCCGTCCGGATTTCATGAAGAACTCCAGATTCTGGATATGGAGAAAGGGAAAAAGGGACTCGCCCTGTTTCATACGACAGAGGAAATGACGGACAGAAGCGGTATGGTTTCCGCAGATCGCCTTTATGCCGCTGCGGCAGATTTTGCGCAGTCTTTGGCAGGGCAGGTGTTCACGCCGGTGCAGGTGGGGAATATTAAGTATAAAGAACCTGTCGGCAGTGGTGAACAGCTTGTTCTCAAGGGGAAAATCGCTCTGATGAAAGTAAACAGGAAATATATTTATATCAGCTTCTTTAAAAGAGCGGCGGAAGTGTTCCGTGCCAAATTTATTATGGAAGTATCAAAAACAGGCGGGGAGGCGCTTCATGGATAAAATAGCAGTAGATGCCATGGGGGGGGATTTCGCTCCTCTTGAAATAGTCAAAGGTGCTGTTCTGGCAGTGCGTGATTTTCATGTTCCTGTTGTCCTGGTCGGCGATAAGGAACAAATTGTGAAAGTATTGAAAGACAATCATGCCGATCAGGAACCGTTGATTGAAATCTGCCATGCATCACAGGTGATTGGGATGGGAGAACATCCGGGGATGGCATTTCGTAAGAAAAAAGACGCATCCGTGTCTGTGGGGGCAAAGCTTGTTAAGAGCGGAGAGTGTGGTGCTCTTGTCGCTCCCGGTTCAACAGGCGCTGCTGTGACGGCAGGACTTTTAGGGATGGGACGTGTCGATGGGATTGAACGTCCTGCCATTTTAACTCCGATTCCGAATCGGAAAGACGGATATACATTTCTGATTGACTCCGGTGCCAGCGCGCAGCCGAAACCGGAGACACTTTTACAAAATGCTCTGATGGGATATGTTTATGCGAAAAAGGTGTGGCATATCGAAAATCCGCGGATCGGACTTCTGAATATCGGCGAAGAAAGTACAAAGGGCAGTCCTGTGGTGACGGAAGCTTATGAATGGCTGTCTAGACAGAAAGTGGTTCCTTTTGCAGGAAATGCGGAGGGACGTGATATCATGTCCGGTGAATTTGATGTCATTGTTACTGACGGTTTTACAGGAAATGTAGTACTAAAATTTGGAGAAGGAGCTGCCAGCCTGTTTTCCGCATTATTGAAAAAATCGGTGGAAAAAGGTGGTCTTCGGGCAAAGCTGGGGGCCTTTCTCCTGAAACCGGCATTGAAAAAATATCTTGTGAAGCGGCTGGATTATGCCGAATATGGCGGAGCGCCTTTGATGGGGATTAAAGGCGGGCTGATTATCTGCCACGGCGCGTCCCAAGCCTGGGCAATCAGGAATGCCATTCATATGGCAAAAGACTTCTGTGAAGCTCGTGTGGTTGATGTTATTGCAGAAGCGGTGGTGCAGATTGAAAAAGAAGAAGGCCGCTTGAAAGAAGACTGAGCTTTTGGGGGAATAATTATATGAGTGTATGCAGTTCGGCAGGAATTTTGGGAACCGGTCACTATGCGCCGGAAAGACTCCTGACAAATTTTGACCTTGAGAAGTTGGTAGATACTACGGATGAATGGATTCGTACCCGCACAGGTGTGGAAACCCGCCACCTGGCAGCCGCCTCTGAAAATACATCGGATTTGTGTGTAAAAGCCGGTTGTAAAGCTTTAGAAGCTGCCGGTCTTACTGCAGAGGATATAGATTTTGTGATGGTGGCGACAGCTTCACCGGATTACGTGGTACCGTCGACAGCCTGTCTTGTGCAGGATAAGATGGGAATGAAACGGGCGGGCGGCATGGATATTTCTGCAGGCTGCTCCGGTTATATTTATGCAGTCGCCACAGCAGCCGCGATGGTCAAAGCGGGACTTTATAAATATATTTTGGTAGTGGGTGCGGAAATATTGTCCCGCCTGGTTAATTGGCAGGATCGTTCCACCTGTATTCTTTTTGGTGACGGGGCCGGAGCAGCGGTCATCGGGGCGGCGGAAGAAGGATTCGGCCTTCTGGCATCAGATTTAGGTTCTGATGGGAGCATGGGAAGTATTTTAAATATCCCAGCCAGCGGTGTGGCTGAACCTGTGACGCACCGCGCCATTGATTCGAATCGTATTTACATACATATGGAAGGCCCCGAAGTGTTTAAAGCTGCTGTCCGCCATATGGAAAATACAACTATGGCAGCACTTGAAAAGGCGGGAGTTGATAAAGAGGAAATAGATATGTTCATTGCCCATCAGGCCAATAATCGTATTATCCAGTCTATTGCAAAAAAAGTGGGTATTCCCAAAGACCATATGTATGTGAATGTCGAAAGATATGGAAATACTTCGGCGGCATCCGTGGGGATTGCGCTTGATGAAGCGGTGCGGAGCGGAAAAATAAAACATGGCGATATCGTCGTGATTACAGGATTCGGTGCCGGTCTTACCTGGGGCTGTGATGTAATGCGTTGGATTTAATAGCCATAATTTAATAGTCATAATAGATAGTTTATGTAATGAGGTGAAACAATGAAAACAGCATTTTTTTTCCCGGGACAGGGATCCCAGAAAGTCGGAATGGTTCATGATTTGTACGAAAAGTATGATTCCGTGAAAAAGATCATTCGTGAAGCTGATGACACATTGGGCTTTTCCATTTCAAAAATGATGTTTGAAGGTCCGGATACGGAACTGATGAAAACAGAATTTACCCAGCCTGCTATTTTGACGGCCAGTGTATGCTGTTGGCAGGTATTGAAAGAAGAAGGCGTTACACCTGATGTGGCGGCAGGCCACAGCCTCGGTGAATATTCCGCCCTTGTGGCGGCAGGTTCAATCTCTTTTTCTGATGCGGTCCATACGGTCAATCTTCGCGGCAAGTTTATGCAGGAAGCGGTACCTCTTGGTGAAGGAAGCATGGCGGCTGTTATCGGCTTGGATCCGGATCGTATCGCTGAAGTCTGTGCGGGTGTTTCTACGGAAAGCCAGCCGGTGCAGGCGGTTAATTTTAATTGTCCGGGACAGACGGTTATCGCCGGGGCTGCCGGGGCGGTGGAAAAGGCTTGTGCTGCTTTGAAAGAAGCCGGCGCAAAGAGGGCAATCATGTTGAATGTAAGCGCGCCTTTCCATTCTTCACTTATGGAACCGGCGGCGCAGAAGCTGAAGAAGGTGCTTGATAAGATTGAGATAAAAGATGCGGAAATTCCTGTTATCGCTAATGTAAATGCGCTGGCAGAAACAAAAGCGGCAGATATCCGTACACATTTGGTGGAGCAGGCGGCTCATGCGGTGAGGTGGGAAGAGTCGGTGCGAAATCTTATTACCGGCGGAATGGACACCATGGTGGAATGCGGACCGGGAACCGTCCTGTCCGGGTTTATGCGCAAGATAGATAAAAGTATCGTGTCTTATCACGCGGAAAATATAGAAACGATTATCGAAACCGTACAAGCATTAAAAGGAGTCTGATAATGGAAAAATTGGAAAAAACAGCATTGGTTACGGGCGCTTCCCGCGGTATCGGCCGAGCGATTGCCCTCACTCTCGGTCAAGCGGGGTATGCGGTAGCAGTTAATTATGCAGGGAGCGAAGCAGCGGCGGAAGCGGTAAAAAATGAAATTATCACGGCAGGCGGGAAAGCGTTTACTCTGCAGGGAGACGTGTCCGATCCGGAAGATGTAGAGCATATGTTCGAAAAGATTAAAGAGGGGTTCGGATTTCTTGATGTCCTTGTCAATAATGCGGGCATTACAAGAGACAGTTTACTTATCCGTATGAAAGAAAGCAGCTGGGATGAGGTGATTGCAACCAACTTGAAAGGAAATTTTCTGGTACTGAAAGCAGCGGCGGCGATGATGATTCGCCGTAAAAAGGGATCTGTCATTAATATTTCTTCAGTTGTAGGCCTTACAGGAAATGCGGGGCAGGTAAATTATGCGGCGGCAAAAGCGGGTGTTATCGGTATGACGAAAGCGGCTGCCAAAGAACTGGCCTCCCGCGGTATCCGTGTCAATGCGGTGGCTCCGGGATGTATCGTGACTGATATGACGGATAAGATACCGGAGAATATAAAAGAAGGCATGCTTCATTCTATCCCGCTCAGCCGTTTGGGGCAGACCGAAGAAGTTGCCAAGGCTGTTTTGTTCCTTGCTTCTGATGATGCCTCTTATATCACCGGGCAGGTTTTGAATGTAGACGGCGGTATGGTGATGTAAGTTCGGCAGGGAGGACAGAGCATCCTGATATGAGGAACGGGAAAATATTCATGCCGTATCATCAGCATAGAGTTTTCCGGCATATATAAAAAGGGTATGCGTCATTCGCTTTTGCAGGATTCTTCGGAGAAGATAAAAGAGGCTGCCACAGCCGTTTACTTTTTTTCCTGACTGCGTTTTTTATATCAGGGAACGGGTTTATATGTAGACGGCGGAATGGTTATGTAATATAATTTATGATGGTAAATTTTATTGAAAGGTGGTGAGATGAATGGGAACTTTTGACAAGGTAAAGAAAATCGTTGTAGACCAGCTGGGAGTCAATGAAGCTGATGTACAGATCGACTCCACTTTTATTGATGATCTGGGTGCGGATTCTTTGGATATCGTAGAACTGATCATGGCGTTCGAAGAAGAATTTGAAATTGAAATTCCGGATGATGCGGCTGAAAAGATCAAAACTGTACGTGATGCAGTTGATTACATTGAAAAGCAGATTCAGTAATTCATACTGGAACATGGCAGGCATCGGGGGCTTTTATTCCCCCGAAAGGCCGCTGTGCGGAGAACACCTCAAAAAAGCGGACCGCAGTTTCGGCCATCCGTTTTTTTGAGGTTTTGTCCCATAAAGGAATATGAAAAAACAGGTAATCTGATCCAAATTATGTGAGTGAGGTGCTTTGTAAGAATGGAAAGAAGAGTTGTAATTACCGGTCTTGGGGTGGTATCCCCTGTTGGAACGGGCGTAGAGAAGTTTTGGAACAGTCTTTTGGAAGGCAAATCGGGCATTGCTCCGATTACCCGGTTTGACGCTGCTGATTTCCCGGTGAAAATCGCAGGCGAAGTAAAAGATTTTGATCCGGCACTGGCAGGTGATAAAAAAACAATCCGACATATGGATCGCAATGCCCAATTTGCTGTTGCTGCTGCCCGGATGGCAGTGGAAGATGCCAAATTGGATATGGAAAAAGAAAATCCGGATATGGCAGGAACAGTGATTGGAACCGGTATCGGCGGTATTGCCACCATGGAGGAAACGGTATTCCGTATTGAGCAAAAAGGACCGGGCAAGGTGAATCCTTTTGCTGTTCCTATGATGATTGCCAATATGGCTTCCGGACAAGTTTCCATTACTTTTGGTCTGCAGGGGCCTGTACTCACTGATGTGACCGCCTGTGCGTCCGGTACTAACGCCATTGGTCTTGCTGCACGCCTGATTAAGCATGGTGATGCTGATGTGATGATTGCCGGGGGGACGGAAGCGGCTGTGGCAAAGACACCGATGGCAGGATTTGCCGCCATGAAGGCGCTCTCTTCAAGAGAATGTCCGCCGGAAGAAGCGTCTTGCCCGTTTGATGCCCGTCGGGACGGATTCGTTCTTGGTGAAGGCGCCGGAATTCTCGTACTGGAAGAACTGGAACATGCGAAAAAGAGAGGCGCTTATATTTATGCTGAACTTGCAGGGTATGGTTCCAACGGTGATGCTTACCATATTACCGCTCCCCGGCCGGGCGGCGAGGTGGCGCTCCGCTGCATGCAGAAAGCATTGGCAGATGCCCGTATTGATCCGAAAGACGTGGACTATATCAATGCCCATGGAACATCTACCCATTTGAATGACTTGAACGAAAGTACTGCCATTAAAGCGCTGCTGGGACAGCATGCTTATGAAATTCCCGTAAACTCCACAAAATCCATGACAGGGCATCTGCTTGGCGCAGCGGGTGCGATCGAAGCCGTGGTATGCGTGCTGACTATTGAAAAGAATAGGGTTCATCCGACTATTAACCGGAAAGAAATCGATCCGGACTGTGATTTGGATTATGTGACAGATGGTGCAAGAGATGTAAAAGTAAACGTGGCCATGTCTAATTCTTTCGGCTTCGGTGGACATAACGCGGTTATCGTTATGAGGCGTTATGAGGAGTAGGAATGAGCCGGATTGAGCGCAGGAAGCAGGAGCGGCTGGATGAAGTCCGGCGTTTTGCAAAAGAGAGTGATATTCCTGTCCATAATATGGAGTTGCTGAATGTGGCACTGACCCATACCTCTTATGCCAATGAACATCGTAATCTGAAAGTTCATGACAATGAACGTCTCGAGTTTTTGGGGGACGCTGTTTTGGATCTGGCAGTAGGGGATTATCTTTTCCGGCGTTTTCCCGAATGGCCGGAAGGAGATCTGACCCGTGCCAAGGCAAGCGTAGTGTGCAAACCGGCATGTGCCGAATGTGCGGCTAATTTCCATGTAGGTGATTATATGCTTCTTGGCAGAGGGGAAGAAATGTCGGGCGGCAGAACCCGCGTTTCTATCCTTGGGAATGCTTTTGAGTCGGTGATCGGTGCTGTTTATTTAGACAACGGCTATGAAATGGCGGCAAAGTTTATTCTGGGCCATATGCAGAAGTTTCTTGATCTGGTTGATCAGGGGATTTATGATCATGACTATAAATCAGATTTACAGGAAATTGCCCAAAAAAATGGTGATGTCGATATACGGTATGAGGTCGTCCGTGATGAGGGACCGGATCACGATAAGACGATATGGATGGAACTTTTCATCAATGGGAAAGCACTTGGAACCGGTATAGGCAAGAATAAAAAAGAAGCCGCCCAAAACGCGGCTAAGGAAGCCATTGAACGGCTTCATAAGGGAGAGTCAGTACCGCCTTCTCCTGAATGAAGCAAGGGGGGATAAGATTGGCGGCGGTGAAGCAGCTTACAAAGCCGGAGGAAATTGTCGCGCGGATACGGGAAATATACGTGCCCAACCATTTTATGTCCGACTATTTTCATATTGATATTGATGATATCCGCTGCGGGAAAGTGACGGTCAGTTTACTGACGGATCCGAGAAAACACACGAACCACAGAGAGGTGCTCCACGGCGGTGTTATGATGGCGCTTGCCGATTCGGTGACAGGAGTTACCGGGGCATCTGTCGGGGCGGTAGTCGTTACAGTCAGCCTTACGATGAGTTTTATCCGTAATGCGAGACCGGGTTCCAGAATCCGTGTAAAAAGCCATATTACCCACAACGGCAGAACAACAATTGTTATTGCCGCGGAAATGTATGACGAAGATGATAAATTGATGGCAAATATACTGGCGGACATGATGATTGTTGATCATTTTCCCGAGATACCGAGAAAGTGGTAAATATAAACGGATACTTCCGAATATTCCTGTGGGCATATAATATGCTTCAGGAACGGAGTATCCGTTTTTTATCTTATTTAATTTTCAATACCGGTTCGTACAGGTACGCCTTTGTCATAATAGTGGCGTATCTTTTTCATTTCCGTAATCAAATCGGCGGCGTCAAGAATTTCTTTCGGCGCATTCCGTCCGGTAAAAATGAGTTCTACTTCAGGGCGGCGGGCTTTTAAAATTTTTCCCGTATCTTCCTTTGTTGCCAAATCATACCAGCGTGCCATATTATATTCGTCCAGGATGACCATGTCGTAGTTTTTAGAAACAGCGTCTATGGCCTGCTCAATTCCTTTCAGAGTCATTTCCCGATAGTCTTTCGGAGGATGTCCCGCAGGATAAATTCGAATATGGTTTCCCCATGTTTTTCGCTGTTCATCCGTGAGCATTCCTTCCTTTGCGATGAAGTAAGGTTTGCCCAGTGTAATCAGGGTGATGCCCGGAAGCGATTGGAGAATTTTCTGCTCCGAATAGGCCAGGGATTTCATAAATTGAAGGATACAAACCTTTTTTCCAGCACCGACAGCGCGGATGGCGAGACCGACAGCGGCAGTGGTCTTGCCCTTTCCATCGCCTGTATATACATGGATATATCCTTTGGTCATGATGGCTGCCTCCTGTTTTTATTACACAAAATGACGGGGTTTCCGCATAAAAAAATCTTCCTGCTCTTACGGAAGAAAAGATGTTTTGCGTGAGAAAATCAAAAAAATTGTTTCCTTGCTCCACATTTGTACTGTTTATAACGGCGGTGGACAAAAAAACCTCCGAGAGTAAGAATGAAGAGAACAACGAAACGTATACCGTGCTGGGAAAAATGAATCAAGTCATGGCCGAGAACGACTTCAATGACTACGGAAGGAATTTTTCCGAAGAGTGTTGCCCGCAGATGCTGTCTTGTAGTGAGTTTTGTGAGGACTGCCGCTGCGGTAAAGAGAATGTTTGGCGAGTAGGGGATTGCCCGGGCTACAGCCATGGCATATACCGAACTGTATTTGTCTACTTTTCTTAACATATGCTTTTTCTCAATGATCCGCCTTGCTTCATCCCTGAAAAATATGCGGCCGATGTGGAAACTGATTTCAATCCCTATAACTTCGCCGATCCAGGAAATAATGATTCCCGGCAGAAGACCGAAAAGAACGCCGTTGATGGTGAGAAAAGGAATCGTGGGGATACCGAAAACGTTACAGAGAATCAGTAAAAAAAGGCTCACTGCAAAAGCCCCGTAACCAAAAGAGGAAATATAGCGGGACAGACTATCCACATCTCCCGCCAAAGTCAGGGTGATGGTATTGCTGTAAAATTCAGGAAAGAATATTTTAGCGATAAGAAAACATATGGCTGCCAGAAGCAGGAGCATAAAAATTCCTACCGTTTTTTTATATGAATCAGGCATGGGGATTCCTTGCAGAAAAAATAGGAAAACGGAAATATACAAGCTGCATAATTCTGTTTCCTGCAGAACAGTAATTTATTTTCATTATTATAGAACAAACCGTTCTTTATTGCCAGTTATCCGATGGCGTTATACATACCGTATTCGTTTTTACACATCCGGTCACTTGCAAAAATATATTTCCGCTTATATAATAACGAATATATTAAAAATGGCATGGATGGGAAGAAGCTGTCAGGTTTTCTCAAAGAGAACCGCTCCTTGGCTGGAAGAGCGGCAGAAAGAAAACAGCAAGTCACCCCGGAGCCGGCAGGGAGGCCTGTCCGCCGCGCACGTTACGCGCTGATGAGTGGCCTGACAGCTATTTAGGTGGTACCGCGGAAGTCTCTTTCGTCCTATGGGGATGAAAGAGTTTTTTATTTACAGGGAGTGGATGACATGGATGAGATGAAAGATTTAGGGAAGTATGAACCCGGTGCGATTGAAGAGAAATGGTATAACTTTTGGGAGGAACACGGTGTATTTCATGATGAACCGGAGGAGGGGAAAGAGCCGTACAGCATTGTGCTGCCGCCTCCCAATGTAACGGGGCAGCTTCATATGGGGCATGCGCTGGACAATACATTGCAGGATATCCTGATCCGCTATAAAAGGATGCAGGGGTATAATGTCCTCTGGCTTCCGGGAAAGGACCATGCCGGTATCGCCACGCAGGTCAAGGTGGAAAAACAAATCGCCGAAGAAGGCCTCACAAAGTACGATCTGGGACGTGAAAAATTTTTGGAACGCGTATGGGAATGGAAGGAAAAATACGGGAATACCATCGGGAAGCAGATCCGACGCCTGGGGTCTTCCTGTGATTGGAGCCGTGAACGTTTTACGATGGATGATGTTTGCGCCCGTGCTGTCCGTGAAGTATTTGTATCCCTTTATGAAAAAGGTCTGATTTATCAGGGGTTCCGCATTACCAACTGGTGTCCCCGCTGCCAGACGGCGCTTTCCGATATCGAAGTAGAGCATGAAAATGATATGGGCCATCTGTGGTATTTCGATTATCCTCTTGCTGATGAGGAAGGTGCTGTGCGCATCGCGACGACCCGTCCTGAAACGATTCCCGGTGATACGGCCGTCGCTGTTAATCCGAAAGATGAAAGATATGCGCATCTGGTCGGGAAGAAGGTGAAGCTGCCGACTACTGACAGAGAAATTCCTATCATCGCTGATGAATATGTAGATATGGAATATGGTACAGGCTGTGTAAAGATTACACCTGCCCATGATCCAAATGACTTTGCCATGGGTGAACGCCACCATCTGGAAACCATCGTCATCATGAATAAAGACGGCACGATGAACGAAAAGGCGGGCAGATATAATGGCATGGACCGCTACGAGTGCAGGAAAGAGATCATCAAAGATCTTACGGATATGGGGCTTTTGGTAAAAAGCGAAGAAAAAGAACATGCCGTCGGTCACTGCTCGCGCTGCCATACGGTTGTTGAACCGCTTACCACGAAACAGTGGTTTGTCAAAATGAAACCGCTTGCTGGTCCCGCTATGGAGGCAGTGCAGTCGGGGAAAACAAAATTTGTTCCCGAACGTTTTTCTTCTACCTATATCCAGTGGCTAGAAAATATTCATGACTGGTGTATTTCCCGCCAGCTCTGGTGGGGACATCGTATTCCTGTGTGGTACTGCGACGATTGTGGTGAAGTCATTGCGTCCCGCACCGATTTGGAGGCCTGCCCGAAATGCGGAAGCAAACATATCCGCCAGGATCCTGACGTTCTTGATACATGGTTTTCCTCTGCGCTCTGGCCGTTTTCCACCATGGGCTGGCCTGACAGGACGCCGGTCCTGAACCAATGGTATCCTACATCTACGATGGTTACCGGTTATGACATCATTTTTTTCTGGGTTGCCCGTATGATGTTCATGTCTATGGAATTCATGAAGGAAATTCCTTTCAGGTATGTGTTTATTCATGGTCTTGTCCGCGATTCCCAGGGGCGGAAAATGTCCAAATCCCTGGGCAACGGCATCGATCCCTTGGAAGTGATTGAGAAATATGGCGCTGATGCGCTTCGGTTTACGCTTGTCACAGGCAATACGCCGGGCAATGATATGCGTTTTTACTATGAACGTGTGGAGGGAAACCGTAATTTTGCCAATAAATTATGGAACGCCAGCAAGTTTACCCTTATGAATTTGGATGACTATGATCCCTGTTTCATTCCGGAAGAAAGTCAGTATACACTTGCGGATAAATGGATTTTGGAAGGTCTTGCGCAGACGGAAGAGCATGTCAGCGAGAACCTTGATAAATATGAGTTAGGCGCTGCCGCGGATTCTATTTATGATTTTGCATGGAACTCTTTCTGCGACTGGTATATTGAAACGGCGAAGGGCCGTCTTTATGGAGCGCACAATGCCGACCGGCAGGTTACCCAGTATGTCCTTGTGTATGTACTGACGAGAATCATGGCGCTCCTGCATCCTTTTATGCCGTTTATTACGGAACACCTCTGGCAGCATCTGCCCCACTCCGGTGAAACTCTGGCGAGAGCTCCCTGGCCGGCAGCTGATGAAAGACTTCGTTTCCCGGAAGAACAGGAGCAGATGGAGCGTATCATGGACGCGATTAAGGCTGTCCGCAATATGCGTGCGGAAGCGAATGTGGCGCCGAACAGAATGTGCCATATCCGGATCGTGGTTCATCGTGATGATTTGAAAAAATGTATCGAAACCCATGAAGAATATTTTGAAAAACTGGGGCATGTAGAAAAAATCGTCCTGCTTGCCGCTGATGGAACAAAGCCTGAAAATGCCCTTGCTGCTGTTGTCACGGGCATGGAAGTATATCTTGAATTGAAAGGCCTGATTGATACGGCTAAGGAAAGAGAACGGATCGAAAAGGCAAAAGCCGCTCTGGAAAAAGAAATCGCCCGTACATCCGGTAAGTTGAACAATAAGGGTTTTCTTGCGAAAGCGCCGGAAGATGTTGTGGCGAAAGAAAAAGAAAAACTTGCGGAGTTTGAAGAGAAGATGAAATCATTTGATGAACGTCTTCGTTTCCTTGCCGATCTTTAATTGTTGTTGCATAAAGGAGTCAGTATGAATTATCAGGAAAGTATTTCCCGTCTGGAAGAAGCATCCATTTTCGGAATCAAGCCGGGGCTGGAACGAATGCAAAAAATTCTTGCTGTACTGGGAAATCCTGAAAAAGCCTGTAAGATGATCCATATCACGGGGACGAATGGAAAAGGGAGCGTCGCCGCTATGATAACAAGTGTTTTGGAAAATACAAATCTTAGGGTAGGGCGGTTTACGTCACCGCATCTTATAGACTACACGGAACGGATTTACCTGGGGGGAAAAGATATCTCCCGGGAAGATTTTGCCAAAGCGGCCACAGTGGTTTTTAAAGCTCATGACGAGCTGATAGCCGCGGGGGAAGAAGCATTGACGGAATTTGAACTGCTGACAGCCATCGCGTTTTGGTATTTCCGTGAAAACAAAGCGGATTACGCCGTTATGGAAGTCGGCATGGGCGGACGTTTTGACGCGACCAATGTAGTGATGCCTGTTGTTTCCGTCATTACGAATGTGGCTATGGATCACATGCAGTATCTGGGAAATACCCTTCAGGAAATAGCGAGAGAAAAAGCGGGAATTATCAAAGAGGGGATTCCGGTAGTCACTGCGGCGCAGCATGTGGCTTTGAAGGAATTGAAAAAAGATGCCCACAATAAAAAAGCACGCATTTATTTTTACGGCCGTGATTTTGAAATCGACACAAGAAATAAATGGGAGCAGGGCCAGGTCGTAGTGGTGAAACGGAAAGGCATGCCGAAAGAACTGGAAAAGAGCATGCTCTTTGTTCCCTTTATCGGTGCCCATCAGGCAGTCAATGCGGCGGTGGCAGCGATGGCACTTACCATTCTCATGAAAGAAGACGGGCGGATTAATGAAAATGATCTCCGTGAAGGATTGGCGCGGACCAGATGGCAGGGCCGTTTTGAAATCCATCACGCAGGGGGGAAAACAGTTGTCTTAGACGGCGCGCACAATGAGGCCGGAGCGGAAGCGCTTCAGGAAGCATTGCGGGAACAGTATCCCGATAAACGGCGTATTTTCGTTTTTTCTTCTCTTCAGGATAAAACGACGGAAACCATTATTCAGATGCTCGTAAGAAAAGGGGACAAGGTTTATGCCTGCGCCGCGCCGACACCGAGGACAAGGACGCCTGAAGAAATCTGTGAAATGATTGACCGGCAGAAAATCAGGGCGGAGCACAAGATAGCGGGGAGCGTGGCAGATGCTTTGGAAAAGGCGGTGAAAGAGGCGGATGAAAACGATATTGTCCTCGTCTGCGGCTCTCTTTACATATTGGGAGATGCGATCCGGTGGCTTCGAAAGCAGGAATTGGCAGAATAAAAAATAAACAAGAAAAAGGACTGAGGGAAACATAAAATATTTTCTCAGTCCTTTTTCTTTTCTTGTTGTCGCTGATTATTATGCTAATAAATAAATGAGCAGCCCATCAGCGTTTTATCATAGATTAGTAATTTTCCGCCTTAATAGCGAAGAAAGAACGGGGGTGGTTGCATACGGGACATTCTTCCGGCGCCTCTACGGATTCGCAAGTGAAGCCGCAGTTCGCGCACATCCAGAGTTTCTTTTCATCTCTCTTGAATAATTTGCCGTTTTCCACATTGGCAAGAAGAATTTTATATCTTCTTTCATGCTGCTTTTCAATTTCGCCGATTTTGGTCATGAGGAAAGCAATCTGCGGAAAGCCCTCTTTTTTTGCAGTTTCAGCAAACTCCGGATACATTGAAGTCCATTCATCATTTTCCCCTTTGGCTGCCATTTTCAAATGATCAGCGGTATCCTTTTTCAGATCCCCCACGAGCCAGAACCAGATTTTAGCATGAGCTCTTTCCTGATTCGCGGTTTCTTCAAAGAGATCGGCAATCTGCCGGGACATGGACGGATCTTTTCGTGCTTCGCCAGCGAAGAGATTGTATTTCACATGGGCCTGTGCCTCTCCCGCGAAAGCGGCGCGCAGATTTTTTTCGGTCTGTGTACCTGCAAGGCGCGACATTTCTTCCAAAGCTTTTTCTTCATTCATGATTTTTTCCTCCTGAACAACTTACCTTACTATAAAGGATACTCCTGATATCCGTAATTATTATACATGATAAAAGTTTTGCGGAACAGGGAAAATGAGAAAGGAATATTTTCTGTTTCCAATTTGGCATGAAAGTAGAATCATTTTGTAAATAAATTTTTACAAAGAATTTACACAGCTGCTTTATGATAAAGAAAATAATAGGAAGTCGTGTACCTTTTAAGGGGGCGGGAGTATGTTCAGCCTGGTCAATAAGCATGAAGAGTTTTTTGATTTTCTTGTAACAAATGGAGAATATTTTCACAAAGGAACGCTTATGGTCAAGGAAGTCCTTCAAGATCCGAAGAAGCTGGAACGCTGTGCCAAGGAAGCAGAGAAAATTGAGCATCTTGCTGACGGAGTGACCCATGAAGTGGCGGCAAAAATGAAGCATGTCTTTATTACGCCTATTGACAGAGAGGATTTTTATCTCCTTACCAGCAACCTGGACGACTGTGTAGACGATATTAAAGATGTCATCTTTACTTTGCGCATTTATCATGCCGGCCTCGGTTGGAACCGGATGCTTCGCATGGCGGATATTCTGATAGAAATGTCCGGAGAATTGATTATCCTGTTCCGCCTCCTGAAAGATATAGATAAAAATGAAACAGAGATTACAGAACGGGCCCGTAAGATCAATCGTCTCGAAAGTGAAGCAGACACGATTTATCGTGCGATTATTTCTGATTTGTTTGACGGTACCCATGAGGCGGTAGAGATTATCCGCTGGAAGGAAATCATGGAAACGATGGAGGAAACGGCAGATCAGGCAGAACGCGTCGGTAATTTGATTAAAGAAGTGGTTATGAAATATGCCTGATATTTATGCGATAGGCCTGGTAATTGTTCTGGCGCTTGCCTTTGATTTTATCAACGGCTTCCATGATACAGCAAATGCGATTGCTACCTGTATCGCAACGCGCTCCTTAAGTCCCCGCATAGCGATTATCATGTCGGCGTTTTTAAATTTTGTTGGAGCGATGGTGTCGACCGGTGTGGCGAAAACAATCGGAGGGGAGATTGTCACGTCTCCGCAGATGGTGGACTCCACAGTGCTTATAGCGGCGCTTTTTGCCGCTATCGTATGGAATCTTTTTACTTGGAAGATCGGCATGCCTTCCAGCTCCTCTCATGCGCTGATCGGCGGTGTCCTCGGAGCGGTGACAATTTCTTACGGTACGGGGGCAATCAATGGGAACGGGGTTTTTATGATCGTGGCGGGACTCATCGGTTCACCTGTTATTGCCATGTTCAGCGGATATGTCATCATGACGCTTCTGTTTATCCTGTTCCGGAATGTGGGGAGATCGAAAGTGAATTATATTTCTCTCCATATACAGAGCTTATCCGCCGCGGTAATGGCATTTTCCCACGGTTCAAATGATGCGCAGAAGTGTATGGGAATCATCACGCTGGCGCTTTTGTCCGGCGGATACATTGGAGAACTGGAAGTTCCTTTCCTTGTAAAGATTGCCTGTGCATTTGCCATGTGTGCGGGGACGAGCGTGGGCGGCTGGCGCATTATCCGTACTGTCGGGAATAAAATATTCCGTTTGGAACCGGTGAACGGACTGGCAGCAGATATCAATTCGGCGTTAACTATTTTCACGGCGACCTTTCTGCATCTCCCCGTATCTACGACACATGTGGTCACAGGCTCCATTATGGGGGTGGGCTGGGCAAAGCGGTTCCGTGCAGTACACTGGAATGTGGCGTATTCCATGGTGGGTGCCTGGGTCATGACGATTCCCAGCACAGCGGCAGTCGGCGCATTGGTATACATCCTTATCCGTTATATCTTTTGAGAAAATACAATGCTCGCCCGTTGATGCGGGCGTTTTTTGTTGAAATGTCCATATAAAGGTTTATGGGTGTTTTATGCAATGACCATTCTTTGCGAAACTGTTTGGGCAGCGGAGTTGGTCATTGACTGGAAGAGAAAAGAGATGTTACCTGCAAGGTCTTGACATAGTCGAAAAACGGGAACGACCCATGAAAAGAACTTATGTGGTAAAATAAGGGAGCATAGGTAAACCCGTTAGGGGATAGAAAGGATTATTATGCTGATACAATGGTTTCCCGGCCATATGGCAAAGACAAAACGGCTGATTATCGAACACTTGAAAGCGGTAGATGTGGCGGCGGAACTTTTGGATGCCCGTATTCCTCTGTCCAGCGCGAACCCTATGGTGGAAGAGCTTCTGTCGGGGAAGCCGCGCATCGTCATACTGAATAAGGCGGATCTTGCGGATCCGGGAATGACGAAAGCTTGGGAATCATACTATAAAAGGAAAGGGGTTGCTGCGGTATCTATGAGCTGCGGCAACGGAAAAGATAAAAAGAAATTTCTCCGTCTCATCAAAGAGGCGGCCGGTCCGGTGCTGGAAAAGTGGAAACTCCGCGGCTTGAAAACGAGATCGGTACGGATCATGATTCTTGGAATTCCCAATGTAGGCAAGTCAACTCTTATCAATTTTATTTCAGGAACAGCGGCGGCCCGGACAGCCAATACGCCCGGACACACACGGGGCAAGCAGTGGGTCCGTCTTTCGCAGGGGTTGGATCTTTTGGATACCCCCGGTGTTTTATGGCCGAAGTTTGAAGATCAGGTGGCGGCTCTTCGTTTGGCGGCGACCGGAGCGATTGCCGGAGATGTCTTTGATTCGGATACGGTAGTTCCTGAACTGATGAGGGTGCTTGCACGAACGGCACCTGATGCGCTTCGTGAAAAGTACGGAATTGAAGATGCGGCAGCGGATCCCCAAATCCTTCTGGCCCAGGCGGGAAAAAGACGGGGCTGTATTCTTCCCGGAGGCGCGATTGATTATGCCCGTGCACAGACAATGATACTTAATGATTTTCGGAGCGGGAAACTGGGACGCATTACACTTGACGCTGTTCCGGCGGAGGAAGTATGACAATTTCTGAAATCAGGGACATATTGAAACAGGAAACCGTGGAGAAAACGGTTTTGGAAGAAATTATGGCAGATGAACGGAAAGGTGTCCGGCAGCTGGTGGATGCCTATATCCGCCGCCTGAATCGGGAATCGGCAGAACGGTTCCGTGTGGAAGATATGTACGAACCGGAAAGTTCTTTTTACAAAAAAGGATTGGAGTATGTTGCCGGAATTGACGAGGTAGGACGCGGGCCGTTGGCGGGACCTGTCACAGTCGCGGCAGTTATTTTGAAGCCTCATTTTTTTATTGCGGGACTTAATGATTCGAAAAAAGTGGCGCCCCGGCGGCGGGAAGAAATTGCAAAGAAAATTCACGAAACGGCAGTGGATATTTCCATTGTCAGCCTTTCTCCGGAAGAGATTGACATGCGGAATATTTATGCGGCAACGATGGAAGCCATGTACCGCGCGGTGCGGAATCTGAAGATACAGCCGCAGGCGGTCATCGTAGACGCCATGCCTCTCCATTTTCCTGTGCCGTCCTTGTCGCTGGTCCACGGGGATGCCAAATCGGCATCTGTCGCGGCGGCGTCAATCGTGGGAAAGGTTCACAGGGATCATCTGATGGATGAGTATGACAAAGTCTACCCGGGTTATGGATTTTCGCAAAACAAGGGATATGGCACGGCGGAGCATATAGAGGCCATCCGAACATTGGGAATTACACCGATCCACAGGAAAAGTTTCGAACCGGTGAAGAGTATGGTGAATGGAACATATTTATAAAATATTTTTAGAACAGGACAGGGGGACGATCATGAGACAATGTATGGATGCAGAAAACCTGCACAGAAGATTGAAAAAAATTATCGGACAGGTGCAGGCGATTGACCGTATGGTGGAGGAAGATATCGCCTGTGAAGATATGCTGTCCCAGATCAATGCGGCCAAATCGGCGCTCCACAGAGTGGGACAGATCGTTTTGGAGGGCCACCTCCATCATTGCGTTTTAGATGGAATTGAACATGGAGATGCGGAAGAAACCATTGCGAAGTTCAGCAAAGCGGTAGAACGTTTTTCCAATATGGGATAATCTCCAAAGAAGGTACTATGTATCCTGTGAATATAAAAATGGACGGCAGGGCTTGTCTTGTTATCGGCGGCGGGCATGTAGCGCAAAGAAAGGTCTGTACGCTTTTGGAGGAAAAGGCGGCGGTGACGGTGATCGCACCCGAAGTCTGCAGTGGTCTGGAGGATCTTTTCCAGGAAGGGCGTATTTCATGGCGCAGGGAAAGTTATGAGGCTCCTATGTGCGGCGGCTTTTGTATGGTGGTGACGGCGACAGGGGATAAGGCGGTCGCGCTGTCGGTACAAAAGGAAGCCGAGCGGAAGGGGTTTTTATATAACGCGGCGGATTTTCCTGCGTTAGGGAATTGCCATATTCCCGCACGGATAAAAAAAGAGGGGCTTATGGTGACAGTGTCCACCGAAGGCCGGTCGCCTGCTATGGCAAAGTATGTGAAAAACTGGCTTGCCCTTGAAATACCTGATGCCTATGGACAATGGCTGGACAGAATGGGGGCGCTTCGGTCGGTATTGCAAAAGGGATTGGCGGATGCGGAACAGAGGGAAAAGTTCTGGCGTCTTGCTTTTGAACATCAGGTTATGGAATTGGTTGTTCAGGGAAATCTGGACGCGGCAGAGGAGCGTGTACGCAGTGGTATTAGCCGTCTTAGGTCTGAATCATAAAACTGTTTCTGTGGATATTCGTGAAAAGTTTTCTATTTCTGAGGAAAGTGCGCGGGAGGGGCTGCTCCATTTGTCTGAGCAGGAAAGAATTAAGGAGGCGGTTGTCCTTTCCACATGTAACCGCACAGAGATATATGCTGTTTTAAAAGAGGAGGAAGATAAAGAGGAATTATATCATTTTTTCCTGACACTTTCAGGAAACAGTAAAGCAGAAAAAGAATATTTCTTTTTTTATACAGGTACAGAATGTATCCGTCATCTTTTCCGGGTTGTTTCAGGGCTTGATTCCATGGTTCTCGGTGAAAGCCAGATCCTTAACCAGATCAAGACGGCTTACACGGGAGCTTTGGCGGTTCACGCGACCCGTACCATTTTAAATACGCTTTTTCACCGCGCCATTACCACGGGGAAAAGAGTCCGTACAGAAACGCGGATCTCAACAAGTGCTGTTTCTGTGAGTTATGCGGCTGTTAAGATGGCGGAAAAGATTTTAGGCAGTCTGGAAGGGAAAAAGGCTCTCGTCTTCGGCGCGGGTGACGCGGCGGAACTTTTAGTGAAGCATTTGCAGGGGAGAGGGCTCAGGGAAGTGATTGTGACAAACCGTCATCCAAAGCGGGCAGAGGAGCTGGCACGCAAGTTTGATGGAACGATGCTGCCTTTTCATGAGGCGGTGGCATCAGCAGAAGATGTGGATGTGTTTATTACAGCTACGGGAGCAACCCAGTATATCGTGAAGGCCTGGGATGTGCGGAATCTTATGATGAAAAGAAATAATAAACCTCTTGTGGTCATTGATATCGCCGTACCCTGCGACGTTGAGCCGGAAGTAGGGAATATAAAGAATGTGACGCTATGCAATATCGATGCCTTGCAGGAAATCGTGGAAAATAATATTAAATTCAGGGAAGCGGAAGCGGAGCGGGCAGCCATTATTATTGAAGAGGAAATTAAATCAATTCTGGACCGCTTTATTTATCTCGGCACGCGACCCGTTATGGTGTCGCTTTCTGAGAAAGCGGAACAAATCCGTCAACGTGAGCTCCGCCGCGCTATGGGAAAACTGCCTGATTTAAAAGAGGAAGAGCGGCGGGTTATAGAACATATGACCCACATGCTGGTGAGAAAAATGCTCCGTGAACCGATGACTTATCTTCATGAACACGCAGGGACGGAAAAAGAAAGTGCAGGCAAGAGTGCCGTAAAAACATTGTTCAGTCTTGATATGGGAAAGGGGAAGGCTGTTGAAAGATAAGATTGTAATCGCCACGAGAGAAAGTTTGCTGGCACTTTGGCAGGCAGAATATGTGAAGAAACGGATTGAAGATACTTATCCTGAAATACAGGTGGAGCTGCTTCCGGTGACGACGAAAGGCGATCAGATTCTGGACAGGTCTCTTCTTGAAATCGGGGGAAAAGGGCTTTTTATCAAGGAACTGGAAAAACTGCTTCTTGAGAAAAAAGCGGATATAGCCGTTCATTCTTTGAAGGACATGACTGCTGTAATTCCCGATGGATTGAAACTGGCGGCAGTGACGGCGAGAGAGGATCCGCGGGACGCTTTTGTATCTTTGGAATATGGCAGTCTGCAGGAATTGCCGGAAGGGGCGGTTGTGGGGACATCCAGTCTCCGCCGACAGGCGCAGCTGCTCCATTTACGGCCGGATCTGCAGATAAAAACGCTTCGAGGGAATGTGCAGACAAGACTCCGGTATTTGGATGAAGGGAACTATGATGCGGTGATTCTTGCAGCGGCAGGATTGAAACGGCTTGGACTGCAAGAACGGATCCGATCTTATATTTCTACCTGTGACAGCATACCTGCGGCGGGGCAGGGGGTTATGGCTAT
>OHII01000116.1_pt1 | contig 56703 bp, 92 predicted proteins | sample 1568341 | NCBI WGS metagenome assembly OHII01 (sample SAMEA3879548, study PRJEB24766) | human gut metagenome | biome: human-associated habitat; feature: feces | place: USA | collected 1985/1987
CGGAGGAATGCCTGAACCGCCCTGTGTCCACCTTAAGCGGCGGCATGAAGCGCCGGGTAGCCGTCATGCGGGCCCTCCTCACCCCTTCCCGTATCCTTCTTATGGACGAACCCTTTACCGGTATGGACGACGAATTAAAACGCAATGTCATTTCATATATCAGGGAAAAGCAGGACGGGCGGCTCTTAATCCTCTCAACCCACCAAGAGGAGGATGTGGAACTCATTGGCGGAGAGCTGGTGAAATTGGAAAGCTGTATGTACGATTCAAAAGAAGGCGCTGCGGCCTCTGGTTTTGCCAGATAGACCGCGGCGCCTTTCACATATAACTTTGAATATGACCTTACATCTGTCTCATCTGATCCTGGCAGGATGGTGCAGGCACATCGAAGGCAGGATTGAACGCATAGAAATTCCTGCTGTCCAGCTTCTCCTGGGTGATGCGCAGCAATTCACCAAATCTCTGATAATGAACGACTTCCCTCTCCCTCAGGAATTTAATGGGTTCACAAACGTCATAATCCTTGACAACACGCAGGATATTGTCATAAGTGCTCCTGGCTTTCTGTTCTGCTGCCATATCCTCATGAAGGTCCGTAATCACGTCTCCCTTGGACTGGAACTCACATGCGTTAAAAGGTACCCCTCCTGCCGCCTGGGGCCAGATACCGGTGGTATGGTCGATATAGTAAGGTCCGAAGCCCTGCTCTACCAGCTGGTCTGCAGTCAGTCCCTTCGTCAGCTGATGGATGATGGCAGCCACGATTTCCAGGTGGGCAAGCTCGTATGTACATAATCTTTATACGTTTAAATACCATAAATTCCCATAACTTCTTTTATTTTCCTGCGCTATAATAGATCTTGAAAGGAGATGTTGGTATGAATGTGATACCTGGTATGCGGTTTGGAGCCCTAACCACAAAATGGAGCTGGAAAAATCATAATTTCCGGCGCATATGGAAATGCACCTGTGAGTGCGGAGGTTATTGTTATGTAAAGGAGGATGCGCTTATCAACGGGATTGTAACGGATTGTGGAAAGTGTGAGGAGAACATTGCTACATATGAACCGTAGTGTTTAATTAATGCAATGGGTTACGAGGCAGGCCAGATTCTGGTTCTGCCTTTTTTGTTATTATCTGTGCTCAATACCAAGATAACGCAAAAATCTCAAAGCGAATTTTATACGATTGCAGATGTGACTGGTGTAAGTACTGGACAGGTCACAGATGGTTACCACAATGTAAGCAAAATGAGCAACGGACAGTTTCGGTACTCTGCGCATTTTACATGCTATCCATCTGCTATCCCGAACGGAAATATTGTTGGATATCTTCCTGAGAGCGCGAATCCTTATCAAATTGTATACGAATATACTTACGATATTACGAACCAAAAATGGGTGCGTATTCGGATTGGCAATAACGACAGGAGCATCCAGCTAATGAATCTTGATGGTACGAATGTAACATCCCAGCGAGTAGAGCTCGAATATCATATTGATTTTTAATCCACTATATTATCTAATGGCTATCAGAACACCAGCAAGGCTTATATTGGCTGTACCAGATGCCAGGTTGCATCCATTAACATATATCCGTTTGGATTTATCCTGCCATACGCAGGTGCTTATATTAACCTTGGTGCAATTATCTCCAGGCGCGTCTGTCAGAACAGGGAAGGCCCATATAACATCCGTAATATCTATGTCTATTGGTATATAGGCATAAAAGTCGGCACCAGCAGCAATGGGGATGCTGCTTTTTACAAAAGACACCACAGCCACCTTGGCACCTATCTTGGTATTGAGCACGGCAAATCATATTTAAACTCAAAGGCAGGCACAATGGCTGCCTTGCTCCCTATATATAGTCATATGGAGTCTTTTTTCTGTGTACTGTCGCTCTTCTTGGCACAGCGGCTTCCGCATCCTCTTTTGTTCTATATAGCCGGCTCTCCGGAAGTCTGATTCCCTTTCCGCTTCCGTACTGTATTACATATTTTCCTCCGGAGCTGGAGCGTATAATTCCTTCCAGCACACGAATGTTACTCTCTAAAAAATAGCAGGTGTCTCCTATCTTATACATGCTCATCCCTCCAAAACTATAATAACATTTTTTAAAAACTTTATCAATTTCTCTTGACTTTACGCCCTTTTGGGCGTATAATGTAATCAGAGATAGGGAAAGGGGATTAAAACAATGACAGTAGCTGAGTTAAAAGAAATGATAGATAACAACGATTGGGATATTGAATATGGGAAGTTTGGAATCCGCATTCAGGAACTGCCCTTTGAACTTGGGGCTATGGACCATAACTCAAAGGTATGGGTTGATGGAGAGGAAACCGATGAAGAGCTTAACGGTGTATGCGCCATTGATTTAAACGCTCCAGAAGCCGCCGAATCTCTTAAGGGTAATGGATATTTTGGTTCCTACATTGCCTTGATTGCAAGCGATAGTTACGAGTACGGTTTTGATGCGGGGGAAGTTATTTTAAAAGATGCAGAAGTTTTATACATTATAAAATAAGGAGGATTGCAATATGACAAACGAATATCAAACAATGATTGAGTATATTAAAGATACGACAGAAAATAAAGAAGCATTGGACGCAGTGGCACCAAGAAAAAAAAGAAGCAGTAAAAAACCGCTTCTTTTTTCGCTTTTAAACTCTTTTCAATCCGCACGACTCAGCTTGGGGAGTCTGTGACTGTAACAAGGCCCCATCTGCCACTAAATGTATTATATATTAGATAGGGAAAAAAGTCAAGAAATCCCTTCGCAACTATAATTATATGTCAAGGAGAAAGTATGAGAAGATATCCAGATTGTATTAGGACAGATGGATTATGCGGGGCCTGCTCCGCATCCAGTTACAGCAGGGATTGCCATAACAATAATATCAACAAACTATTGTATCAACGTTCCCTGTCCGGGATGACGCAGCAGCAGGTGGCCGACTCTGCGGGAATGAATATCCGCCAGATACAAAAATTTGAATCTGGAGAAAGGGACCTTGGAAATATGACTTTGCGCAATGCCTTGTCATTGGCAAAGGCCCTTGGCTGCGAGGTGAGTGATTTTGTCTAAAAGGCCGCCAAAAAGTACCAAGATTTGTGTTGTATGTGGGAAAACTTTCCCTTGTTTTCCATCTGACAAAACCGTCACTTGTGGAAAGGAATGCTCCAAGATTCATCGTTCCCGCACACACATGGGGCTGTCGAACGCATGGAGCGAAGAAAGTCGGACCAAAAAAGCTGCACAAGGGAAAACAGCCAATCTCGCGTTAGGAACACCTGCCGCACAGAAAAGTCCAAAATCCGGTAAATTCCTGACAAATATCAATGCAAAGGACTGGCATTTAATTAGTCCTGATGGAAAAGAATATAAATTTCATTGTCTGAATTATTGGCTCCGGGAGAACTGCGAAAAAGTATTTGGATGTGCGCCAGATAGTAAAGAATTTAAAAATGTAAGTACTGGGCTGGCAGGAGCCAAGCGGGCAATGCTCGGAAAAAACTATAGGTGTTGCACATATAAGGGGTGGAAAGTCATACCTACAGAGCATGACATAAAAAATAGCCACACATAACAAATGGCGGGGAGCATTCCACGCCGTATATTATTGATTTATGCATTTTAGTCTGTTATACTATTTATTGAATCGGGGGAGCGGTGGCAAGCCCGCCCTCCCTTGGTTCATTCCCTTAAGCCTATTCCGTAGGCTTATTTTTTTGCTGTGGTTTGTACTGTTCCTCTCCGGTTTCGATGTATAAGATAAAATCATTTATATCCTTTTCATCCCACCCGGCATTTCTCAGCCCTAATATTAATCTTGCTGTTTCCGACATGTTCACGTTCATGTGTTCCTCCTCTCCCCGGCTTGCCCCGGCCATTCATTAAGGTTTTGTTGCTTCCTTAACTATCTCTAGTATACACTATTTTAGTGTATATGTCAATGTTATTCATAAAAATACTTTATTTTTTCTTCATCGGTTGCTTCTACTTCTATTATGTCTGATGGCTGTTTTCTGAGCATTATACAAACTGATTCAAGAGCTGTAATTGGTAGGGGCTTTCCCGCGCGAATATTTGTTAATGCAGTTTCGCTCAAATATTTATTTTTTCTTATTATATAGGTACTGTATCCTTTTTTCTTTAGTTCTTCCAGTATATCTATTTTATATTTTATCATTTTCGCACCTCCTTACAATTGCATTATATCATAGGTTTAAATAAATGCAACAAAAATATACACTAAAAAAATGTATTTTACTATTGACTTATACACTATTTCAGTGTATACTATAAGCATAAGATAAAGGAACGGCAAACACAAATCAGGAGGTAACGATATGAAAACCACTATAACAATGAGAAGTTCAATGAGGCCATTAGTAGTATTTAAGTGTGAATTAAATTTAGAGGGAACAGAAAAGCAGATAGCCTATGCAGTATCTATTATAAACAAAAAAATTGATAATACAGATTCCATTTGTCGGAATATGATTCACTCAGGCAAGATGACAATAGAGGAATACCACGACGGGATGAATAATCTTTTAAAGCAATTCGAGTCATTAACCAGTGCTAAATACGTTATCGAAAACGTAAAATAAGACACATCCGGCCCCTGGCGGTTTCCAGGGGAGAAAGGGAGGTTATGAATACACATAGGACGGTAAACGGGATTAGATATCATGTGGTTGATGATGCGGACACACTACTTTGCAAGTTGCAGAATAAGGCCGATGGTTACTACTACGATAATAAGGTCTGCAACATAGATAAGGTTGAATCCGACATTGATGCGCTGAAAAAAGCAATTTCTGAAAATGATATCAAAACAATGGATAAAATGATATCAGAATATCATCAGTTGTTTAAAAGGTACCAGTAATCATATTCGCCCGCCCCGGAGGTTACGAGGGCAGAAAGGATGGACATGAGACTTATACCCACATTTGTAGATGGTAATTTTCATGGTTACGATACCTTGAAGGAGATTCTGCAATTACGGACTATGTGGTACGAAGTGGCCTGCAAGGCGCAGGCTGCGAAGCAAGCCGACCACATGCTATATTGTCACTATGATTTGAACGATGATGGTAGTATAAAAACTGTATGGTTATATTCCGGTATATCCATGACAGATAAAGAATTTGAAAGAATTGCGAACTTAAAACATGCTTTCATAGGCGCAATTCATAAACTTAAATAGGATGTCCGTCCTCTGGCGGTTTCCAGAGGGGGATAAAATCAATATTTTAAGGGAGGACGACTACATGACAAAAATAACATTTCAACCCGTAATGGATGGCATTAAACGTAAATTAATCATTAATGATAAAGTAGCGGGGTATAAGCATACGGAACAGTACGGCATTCATTTTTTCAGCCGGGGAAAGATTAGCTATATGTTTGATACAAATTTTGAAGCCGTAAAGATTAAAAAAATTGATTCATCAACAGATCAGTTTTTATCAATTACATACCAGGAAATTAAAAAGTTCATATGTATTGAAATTTGTTCAAATATATAGCAAGTGAATCAGATAGAATGCAAGAGCCGCAATGAAATATCATATTTACCCTCCCCTGGCCGGATAATGCCGGGGAGAAAGTGAGGACATGAAAAATGAAATTCCTTTTTAATGGAGAAACTTATGATACTGATAAACATTTATTTGTAGTTGGGAGGACTTACGACAAGGTAAGTTGGTATTCGTATCATAAAGGGGATTCTTTTTATGAATCAAATGCTACTATCAAATGTAAAAAAGGAACTATAATAAATATTTACATGGATTATAACCATGGGCAGAGTTTTGTTTCTGGATTTGATATAAACGTTCCATCATATCAATTTCGTTTAAATAGTAATAAGGTGATTTTTGCAGAATCACCGCAAAAAGCCAGAAAGAAATATGATGATATGGCAAGGGAGAAGAAATTATGACAATTGAGAGAATCATAAGAGAAATAGATGCAAGGCTTGTTTATCTAATACAAAAGCGGGATGAACTTGAAACAAAAAGGAACGGCCTTAGATTTTTAAAACCTTATCATGATATGAGTGATAAGGAACTAGATAACCTCCCACATTCATCTGAGTTTTGGCGGAAATGGAATCGCTATAGTAATAAAATTTACATCCTTGAACATGAAATACGTCTTTTACGTGAAATGAAATATGCTTATGAGCATCATGATTGATTGGACGGCTCTCCGCCCTTCCCCATCCGCTTCCAGGCGGCGGCAGGTTCATGGCCTGCATGGGGGATTAGGTGTTGTGGTGATGGATGACAGGTTTCGGCTCCGTCTTAAGGTGAGACGGGCGTACAGGGAATATGCTAAACAGCATGTCCGGCCTCCTGTGCTAAAATAATGACGGCTGGAAGCGCTGAACCCCACAACACCTAAATACTAATGATTGGAGATTATATGAACCAGCTTATAAAGAGCATATATAATGGATTTGACGTGCCTCCCAGTGATTATATTGGCAGGTACTCTCCAGATTACAATAAATATCGTGAGAATGCATTTCATGCCGAACAGGAATTACGTATTAAAATCCCGGCAGAACTGATTGCCGAATTTGATAATTGTATGGAGTTACATTTACTTATGGTAATGGCTGCCGGACAAGATGGTTTTATACACGGTTTCCGTATGGGTGGAAAACTGATGGTTCAGACATTAACATGATTTTAAAAATTGATAGGCGGTTAATTGACCGCCTATCATATATCCAGGACGTCTCATAGTCTCTTATTTTATTATTCCAGGGTATCTCAATGCGCCATCCTGGTCCGGGGTTAATGTGACAGGCTTTCTAATCATTTTCCCGTCCTGGTCCAGAATGTACCACTTCCCATCAATGGTTATCTGTCCCTTTTTCATTTTTCCATCCGGTCCCATATAATACCAGTTACCGTTATACTGATACCATACATTTCTGACCATCATTCCGGCTCCGTCAAACCAATACCATTCCCCGTCTGGTTCCTGATGCCAGTTATTACGTACCGGTTCTCCCGTATCTCCATTGTAAAATCTACGTCCTCCGTCCTCGTCATACCATCCTGATTTTTTTTCATTATCATACTCGATATCCTTCAGTTTAAGGACCTGCTGCCATGGTGTGGCCGCTACTCTGGACTTGATGGTGCCGTAGTTGATGCCCTTAGCCTCAATACACCAGCCATCCCCGATGTATACCCCGATGTGGCCCGGCTTCCAGAGCGCCCAACCGACCATGGACTCGTCCAAATGGTCAACGCCTATCCGCTCCACGGCTGTGTCATGGTAGTTGTAGCTGCCACGCAGAACGCCTGTGTACCAGCTGATAAGGCCGCTGCAGTCCGTGCAGCGCTGGCCTATGTACTTGGCAGCTTTGGCCTTGTAGGCGGATGTGTATGTGCCTGGGTTCTCTCTGGCAAGGCGGTCCAGAATGGCCTGGGTAAGGACCTCGCCCTTGGCGCCATAAACATATGGTGTTCCTATTTTGCTTTTACAATGATTTATTAATCCCTCTGCGGTTTTCTTCATGTAGATCTCCTCCATAAAAAAAGACCCAGGGCATCGCCTGGGCCATCTATGTATCTCTTTTACTTCACTCCTGGTCCCGGATTACCGGGCTTATACTTTCCTGGGCCTTTCTTTTTATCAGGATTTTTAGGCGCCGGTGTAGTCCCCACTGCCCTTGTATCTTCCTTTTTTGTATTCGGGCCTGTCCCTACCATATTCCCCTCGTTGTTAAGCGCCGTTGGCGTCAGGTCGTCTCTCCCGGTAATAGCATCATCGTGCCTCTGCTGCTCTGTTCTTTTGTCTGCATGTCCTAACATGTTTGCCATATCTTTTCCTCTTTTCTTTTTGAGATTTTGTTTTTAGTTACTGCCGCCTTTACCCTGGCGGCTGGGAGATAGTGGACCACCTCCTTTTATGCTCTTGTTTTTGTCTCAACCTCTGGCAGGCCGGCCACGGATGTTCCCAGTGACAGAATTCCGGCCAATACGGTTGCGGATGCCACCAAGGGCCAATTGACTTCCCCCATTGCAGCCGCCGTTCCAATGGTTGCCACAAACGTCTGGGCCATGGTCTTTACGGCCCTCCTGACCGCCGCTCTGACCCACTGTGTCGTATTTACATCTGCTTTAAATACACAATTCTTAAACATGTTATACCTCACTTTCTTAATGAAAAATCCCCTGCTGGACCGCATAAAAAAAGAAGCCTACCAGGGCTGTTGCCACTATGCCAATCAGTCCGTATATGCTTCTCGTCTGCTTCTCCAGTTTGTCACATAGGTTGTCGATTTTAACATCTCTCGCCGCCTCATGAATTTCCAATTTGTCCAGGCGGTCCGCATGATTATTAATACGTTTTTCGTGCGTTTCTAATTTTTCTTTTAATAACTCTTCATTCACATTTCAATACCTACCTTTCTTTTTTGTTTTTTATATTGTATACTAAAAGGAATACCCTTTATGTAACCATGTTTTTCATCTCCTTATAGTTGGGGTTATCGGAAGTCATGACGGTTACGTTGTATCGGCAAATCACCTGTATAAATACGGGAGCAATGTTGCTGGATTCTATCGAGATAGTGGTACAATCACGTTTGAATCCAATGCAATATACGTATCTTCGGGCGGCGCTAGAATGAACTCAACAAAGGTTTATAATTTCACCGGATATAAATACTTAAAAGTCCACATGAATGTGACGGCGGGAGGAACAGGACAGCACATGCTAAGCATACACAGACATTCAAACAGCACATTCATGAAATCACAAGATGGAATGGGAAGTGGAAACCAAATCGTAACCATTAATATATCTGATATATATTACAGTGATGCTATAGATGTTGTTTACACCGGTATATGGGGGCAGGTATATCAAATATGGTTGGAATAATTGCTGGTCATATTTTTAGGATATTCTTACTTGCCATACCCATGCAGCCCAATTTTCCATAGCCCATGAGCCACTGTTTAATGTCTGACAGGTTAGATTTATTCCAGGTGCATATGATTGTGGATTTAATTTTATCGTTTGCGTATATGTTCCTCCAGCAGATATGCCTATCGTACTTTCTCCTTGATAATCATAGTTGTCTCTATATACCCTGGCGGTCATCCTAAGACTCCCCCTATTGATTGCGGAGACAATGTAATAAGTAATCGCCAGTGTTGTATAACCAGTAAAGTTATAAACTTTTGAGGTTTTAAAGACCATTGGTAAATAGGTGCTTTGATGGAAAATACCACCAGATTCAAACGATGCATACTGAACCTGGGTGAAACCTGCCGGATTATTACCGCGTAAATACAGGTCTGATGGGTCCGTAACATATCCACTATGACTTCCCATAACCCCAATTATAAGAGATATAAGGGTATGGGTTATTAAGCCGCCATGGATAACATGATTTTACTTCCGATAACCCCAAATATCGGCACATTCTTTTTTATGTTACCTGCGATAAGGTTTGGATCCCCCTTCATGATGATGGCTGATGTTACAAACGTATTCGCAGGAACTAAAACCCGGTCCGATGTTCCAGGCGTAAATGTTCCTCCCGCCTGTTCATTCATAGCTCCAGCTAATGGCTCCCCGTCCTTATCAACGATTACTTTATTCTTTCTTACGTCTGGCGCTGTAGCTGTAATTACATCCAGGTCTGCGCCTCCGCCCCCTCCAGGTATTAATATCTTTCCCATGGCTGCTCCTTTCCTGGCATGACCACTGCCAGTATATCCGCCTTTTCCGTTTCAGTTAGATTTGTATACCCGTCCAGGATGTCTGCCGGCTCCTCGCCCTGATTCTTCCGAATCTCCAGCGCCCGTATAATAATATTTTTTTTGATTCCGCTTATCATAACATCGCACCTCCTATCACGTCTGCCAATGCAATAGTCAGCTCCGCATTCTCCTGGCGGAGCTGTTCCACCTGCTGTTCCTGAGTGGGGATATATTCAACTGGTGTCACTCCATCCGATTTATAAAAAATTCCGTCGATATACTTACCCCCTATCTCACAGGGATATTGCGTACAATCCACTGCAAAAGCATCGTCACCATAGACACACCGCGCCACCCGGTTGGTTTCTTCATAATGCCCTACCACCACATTCTGTATCGTTTTATCATATATCATTGCAAAAACTTCATGCGCTATCATTTAAGTCTCTCCTTACTTTAATCGTATGAGAACAACGCCAGAGCCTCCGGGGCCACCAGCAATGGCAGTTCCATAAACGGCTCCGCCACCTCCGCCTCCGCCTCCGCCAGTGTTGGCAGCACCTGCGTTGCCCGTGCCATTATGTGCCCCGCCTGCACCTCCTCCGCCTGCACCTCCAGCGCCAGGATTGCTGCGTGAGACTCCACCTCCTCCTCCGCCTCCAGCATATAAAGTATTTCCAGCTTCTCCAAAGGCCCTTGTGGTATATCCCTGACTTCCAGTACCAGCGCCGTCTGCATATCCATTGCCGCCAGCATTTATGACTGGTCTTGATTCCAGGTCATTATATCCTCCGCTCCCTCCCCTGGATCCGCCATATCCTCCACTGGCTCCGCTGGCCCCATCTCCGCCTTTTCCACCATTTGCCGTGCATAAGACAATGCCTCCTCTTGATACCGATGTTGTCCCACCCGTGCCGCCTGGGCCGTTAATAGCTGTGTTTTGCCCGCCTCCGTTTCCGATGACGCAATTCATTATCTGGCCAGCAGCCACGCCTATGTTAAGAGCTGTGGCGGTGTACCCACCGCCACCGCCGCCTCCACCTTGCTCATAGGCAATACCCGTAAACCGGTATCCAGCACCCCCTCCGCCTCCTCCGCCTACACAAAAGATGTCGGCTTGCGTGTAGCCTTCCGGAATCACATAATTCTGGGTGCCAGTAATGGTAACGACTGCTGGTCCATTTGTCGCACAAACAGCGTATTTAACGGTAGACGGGTCATATACAGGGCTATATATTTCACCTAAACTGGTAATTGCATAAGTCAGGGCAGTGAAATAATAGGTTGTATTTAATGCTGGTAAATCCATAAACGCCTGTGACCAGGCTCCCGGGGCAACATTGTTTCCTGCTCCTGAAAAAATCGCATCCCAAGCCGAAGCATTCCAAGCTGGATATCCGCCTCTACTGGCTTTTATTATTACTCCGCTGTAAGGTTTCCCTGCCGCCGCATACGGATTCTGCCATTTCAAAAGTACTCTGCGTCCACTGTATGCGGCTACGCTAAAAGACAGTAAACTGTTAACCGTCATTCGTCCCGTTCCAGGCTCGTCATTACTGTCGGACGTAACCGCAGTCTCCCCAGCCAGCACATGGTCCAGCGTGGCTGTGCACTCGTCACTTCCGGTTCCGCCTCCGCTCCCGCCTGTCATCAATATTTCACCCATTTGTCTTTACACTCCTTTCAAGCCCACGGTTAGGTCAATCGTGGGTTTCTTATTGTAGCATTTAAATGTTGCCTGCCCATCTGCCGTGTCCCCATCGTCAATCATTCCAAATGCCTTGTTATACGCTTTCACCTGTTCCGGCGTTGCCTCATCTGCAATCACCTTTACCAGTATGGGGTTGTCCTCCGTTGTCAGCCCCTCTATCGGCACAGTCTGGGTATATGGGGCCGCAGTGCTCCAACCGGACGCTAAGAGTGTAACCGTGGCCTTTTTTCTCATGGCTTTATAGTTATGCACTGTATTATTAAAAATTTCCTCAATAACAACACCCATCTGCTCCCCGTCTGCCATCGTGTCTCTGTCCCACTTTTCAACTTGGGTTTTAAACTCTGGCGGGTCCTTAATTTCGCAAAATCCCATCTTATCCACCTCCTAAAAGATTTCGTCCATATCATAAATCTGTGGGATATCTGCATCTTTTCCCTTTCTCAAAAATGTCCTGTATGCTATCAAATCCCCTTCTTCGTCATACAATCCCATTTCTGATATTTCTTTTCCTGTTAGTTCCTCTGCCTCCAGAGTGGCCGTGTACCTACATGTGGTCTGGGCATCGTCCACATATGTATGTGCTTCAATATCCTTTTTCAACAAAAGATTGTGTAGTCCTGTTTCTTCCCCTGTCGTCTGTTTTGGTGTTCCATCTTCCAGCACACCTCCGTCTCCCCAGGCCATTTGTGTGATTTTGGGCAATGTTAAATCCCCGGCATGAGCTTTGCATAATTTTCTTCTTCCCACAACGGTTATTACTCCTTTAGCTGCTGCCATATCTTTTCCTCCTTATACGTTACAGTATCCTCCATTTAGTCTGCGGGTTCCGTTCAATGTCCATGTTTTATCCAATTTGTTGACGTTGGTTACTCCTATTTCCCCAGGTGACACAAATTCCTGTATATAGGACGATAACGTTATTTGTCCCTCAATAGTCGTATTGTTTTCAGTTTCAGTCTGATATCTTACCTCTGCATCCGGCCACGGATTTTTTTTCACCTCAATCCGTATTCGCACACCTTCCATGCGTTCTGTTTTGATATCCGTGTAGGTAGTACATTGTAATTTTACTGGGTAAAAATCCACCTTCAGTTCATCATCGTATCCGCTTAAATATTTTTTTCCATTCAGTTTCCACTTTCCATCCAATTTAAGATATGCAATATTTTTTCTTGGATGGAAAATATTCTGGAATCGTATAATATTTGCATATCTCACATTAACATCAAATTTAGATGCAATAACAAACGCCACCCATTCAATCCATGACCTCACGTTCTTATACTTTTCGATTTGACGTTTTACCTCTGTCCCGTACCCCAATGTTGTTTCGTGTTCCCCTACATAAACAAAGGCCCTAAAGTAGTAAGGGGCTCCTTCGTATTTGTACCATTCGTCAATTCTGCCCCCATCCAATATCGTAGACAAAAACTGTTCAAGTACTGAAGGTGTGCCTCCATGCATATACCATTGCAGAGTTTGGCTTATTAGCGCCTCCTTTGTCTTTCTGGGGAGCGTCTGCATATAGTACTGTGTGTTTAGTTCCACTGCTATAAGGTCCAATGCTGTTTCTGGTACACTCCCCAGGTTGGCAAATAGATGTGCAGCGGCCGAAAACCCCAGCATTTTCTTCATGGCCCGCCCCACTGAATAACTGAGAGCCTGGACTTCCGGGGTTATGAGGTTTACTGGCATTATGTCCTTTATTTCGCCATCATGCAGTTTAATCATGCCCCGTCTCTTCCCCTTCCTTTGATTCCTTTGTATTCAATTTCCAATTTATTCAAAATGGCTACCTGAGAATTTTCCACTTCTGTGTATTGAGGACTTAAAAGCGTGATTTTAGTAGCGCCTGCTCCATATAACAATCCGATAATCTCTGATGGATCAATGTCCTTTCCTATCTTTCTCTGAGATTTACCATAATTGTCACATACATCCTGCACCTTCTTTTTGATGGTTTCTTCAATATCCTCATTCTCTTCACTGATATAATATTTGAATACGATTTCGTATGGCACGGCCTCCGGTTTCTTCACGATCACATTGTCTGTTAGTGGCCTTATGGTATCTTGCCTTATGTAGGCTTCCAGTCTTTGCAAATATCCATCGTCCGGCATATCCCCACCCGGAGACATTACATAAATATCCACTTCCCCAGGAGCTTCTGAAATAACCCTTAACTCGCTTGGCTTTTCATCAAATGACTTTATCCAATACTCATAGGCTCCTTCTGTTCCTGCTGTGCTGTACTTAGACGGAGCCAGATAAACTCTTTCTGCTAATTCGTTATCCGTTTCACGGTCCATACCTCCACTTGACTCTGTGATGTTTTCCACCTTTAAAGTATACGGGAGCAAATCAACCAGCGTCTTTATGCTCCCCGGTGCATATCCATTCCCAATCGTCCCCGGTTCCTGGCACTGTGCCTGGATGTCTATACTCTCTTTTCCTGGCTGGATGATTCCCTTTTCTGTTGTCTCAAAATATATGTCCATCCCTTTTATTCTTGTTCCTGCCGGTATCTCTGCCGCTTTATTTAATATTGTCGATAGGGTAAAGCGGATTTTCGTTTTGGCCGTTGATGCTTCATTTCGGACTACACCTTTAAATGCGGCAATATTATCCAAATAGTTACCTGTGCTGTATTTTAATAATCCCATCTTGGCCGCCCTGTCATCGTATTGGTATCCCTGATAGATTGCCATGGCGCAGGAATAAAGAATCAGCCTGTATGGATCTGTCTGCGCAAGTTTACTTTCTATTCCGGTTATCTCCCTCAGTTTTCTTTCATAATCGTTAATCATTTGGTCCTGGAGTCCCTGGTAACTTGTATTGTCTATAAAGCTCACATCTGGGTAATTTTCAAGGCGTTTCATGATGTCACTCATTTTGTCCCTCTTTTCCCGTAATCAATATGTGAGGAACCATTTTTCCATCTGTATATTCATAGGTGATGTCCTCAACTTCTGCCTCTGGCTCATACCGTTCCACTTTTCTGATAATTTCCATAGCCATCATGCTTTCTGCCACTTCTGGCGGTTCGTCTAGGCATTGCCATGATAGCCCAAAATCACGATCCCCTGGTTGGCTTGATTCCCTCGTATCAAATAGAGTTGTCAGGCTCCGCCTTATTTTTTCAGCATGTGGGGAGCCTTTTATTGTCAGCACATAATCCTGTCCATCCATTCAATCACCTCACACATATTCCTGCAATGATACATTTAACGTGGCTCGATACAGTTCTCCACCCCTTAGTATCACATTCCATTCCTGTGATGTCTTTGTAATAACCCATTTATTTTTGCCTACTACTTTTTTGCCAATAATCAGTTCATTTACCTCGCCTGTCTCAATCATGTTGTCAATGGCAGATATCAGTTTACGTGGTTTAACTCCCAAGGATGCATCCAGGGTAATTTCAAGTGTTACCTTTTGTAATTGTGCTCCGCCGAATTCAGTGAGTGGTTTCATTCCAATCCTGTCTATGGTGTTCCAAGTAGCCGAAACATCCCGTTTAAAATTATTAAAGGTCAGTACTTGCTTCCGATTCACTCGAAACCTAAGACTTCCCAGCAGCCCAATCAAAATCAACCCCTCCCTTCAAGGTCTGTAACCCTTTTCTCCAGCTCTATAATTTGCGATAGCGTCATGCTGCCGCTTTTTCCTTCCAATATGATTTCATCCGCATGTAACGTATACACTCCCGTCTGTGCGGTTTCATAAGCCCCTTCCCCAAATCCTTTTCTATATCCCTGCTTTATTTTGGGCGGCTCCGTCTCATCCCAAAATTTTCCCAGGATAACACCGGAACTGGAATCATTTGATAGATGTATAACGATTACTTGGTCCCCCACATTCGGCGGGTTGAATTCATCACCGAACCGGAATAAGGGCATGTCCGACGTGGTGTTTCCTGTATCCGCATAATGCACCTTTGCGGTCCCTTTCTCTAAATCAAGTGTGGATATATTTCCTATCCTTGATATATCCAATCCCATCCCCTCCTCTACGGAAGAACCAGCGTGGTCCCCTCGAATATCCAGTATCCGTTTCCCGAATCCTTCTTCCCATGTTTTCGTGCCGCATCCTCGATAGTCTCCTTATTCGCTGTATAAATCACGGCTGACTTTGAACCGTCCTTATATCTGTTTCTGGCGATGTCCCATAGCGTGTCGTGCTTCTTTACAGTATATATTTCTCCTTTTGCCGCTCCCGCGTCCGTCCTTGCATCCTCCCCAGTATCCTGTGTCGCTGCATCTGGTATCTTGCTTAATCTCACCTGCATATCGCCATTCTTTGGGGCTATGGAGTGCGATACCCCTTCCACAAAGTATTTTCCATCTGCCTTTCCGAATCCAGATAATTGCACGGTCTGAGTTGCATATACAGCAATCCTGGTTTTAAAGATAAGCTGCATGGTGGTTTCCTTTCGGTTTGCCATAAGGATTGCGTTTTCTCCAATCAGTCTTGCATCGGCCTCGCTGTCTGCTTTCTGGTTTGACTTATATATCCGTCCCTCCTGTCCCACCATTATCTCAATCGTTTTCTTTGTTTTTGGGTTTGTATAGCTTACTTTTGCACCCGTATATGTCCCTCTCATGGTACTTTTATAAGCATATCTTGACAACATGCTCGGAGTTATGGTTGCGACCACCGGTTTTGCAAAATACTGCCTGTAATCCCATACGACTAAGCGGTTAGAGTATACTTTTAACCCCAGTCCGTACTTGTCGCATATCCCCTTAAGAAATTTACTGTCTGTTTGCTTGTTCTGTTCGGTTTTCGCGACCGGAATGTCCCCAGCCTCATAGACTAATGACATACCATATTTCCCGGCTATCTCCCCCGCAATGAGCTGTACGGTTGCGGCTTCCCATGTCTTAGAGTTTTCCGTTTCTTTGAAGTCAGTATTTGCAGGGCTTGAAACCCCGTTTATGCTTCCGCGAAATGGCGGGCCTGAAAATTCAAAATCGTCCACCATAAAGCTCCCACATATGACCGTTATTTTCTCCCCCTCATAGTTCCAATTCTCATATATGATTGACGGAAGAATTGTGTCCCCCTTTTCTGGTATCCATGCCTCTCTCCATTTAAGGTCCCTATCTGCTACGGAAAGTGATATCGTATCTGATTTATCCGTCGAATCCTCATATGTAAACTTTTCAAGATATTTTGATATCTCGCTTTGTGCATCAACCCCGTTATATACAATCTTTACTGTCCTTCTTCTTGGGCTGCTCACGTAACCCCTCCTGTTCTCCAAGCCGGAAGCTCGGCTGTTTCAGCTTCCGGCAGTTTCGGCGTGTTTACACATACTCCAGCAGGGAATATGAAAGTGTCAAGGAGTGGAAGGTTGTTTTCCATGAGAAAATCCATATGTTTCTCGGCCCCGTATACCTTTTTTGATATCATATCCCAGGTATCTCCCTGGATTGTCTTATACGTTTCCGCCATATGCCCTCCTAATACTCAGCCCTAAACCGCTCATATTCATATTTCTCCATCATTTGTTTAAACCATTCAAAACCATTTTCCAAGCCGCTCATGACCTGCTCCCTGACATCTGGGCCACCCTCTACATATATAACCGGACTGAATGTGGGCGAGAATGAGCTTGTGCGACTGTCCGTTGTTATTCCACCGCTCCTCATGATACCCTCGTACATCTTGCCGTAATTATTTTCTTCGTAAGCGCCCAGAAGTTTCCCCGTTTCCCGCCATAGCTCGATTGCGTGGGGTGATTGGTCTATGGGTATAATTGACTCAGGCCCCTCCTCTGCTACCTCCGCAATGTGTCTGGTATTAAATATGCCGCCGTCTCCATGCTTCGGGATGTCATGTGGCCGGTATGGATTTGCCGATTTTTTATAGGTTTCCACCATATCAACCGTGACCGGTATGCTGACCGTAATCGGGTCCATCCCATTCTCAAACTCTTTCCTGACTGCATTCAGAAAATCCCTGGCCTCCTGTTCCGCCTCTGGACATTTCCTTTGTATTTCTGCAATGACGGAATTTGCATATGCAGCCCCTGCATTGTTTGATGCCATCAAGGCCGTTGCCATCGTCGTGTCTTTTGCAGCTTCCCTTGCAATCATTGCCCCAATGGAATCCTTTTTCCCCGTCACGCCTTTTAGGGATACCACTTCATCCATGGCCTCGCTGATTCCCTTCATTTGGGCGTCTGCCATGTCTCCCCCGGCCTTTTTATACTGCTCCACCAGTGCTGCCATTTGCTCCTGATTCGGCTCCATCCCTTTAAGCAGCATATCTATGGCTTTCTTTCCGCCCGCGCTGATATCACTCGCGTTTGCAGCATCCGTCATAGCCCTGTCCATGGTGTTCATCCATTCCTCAGGGGTGCCATATCCGATGTTCTTAAATTCTTCAAGGCTTCGGCTGATTGACTGGTCCATATCCTCCAGGGCCGGTCCTATATCATCCCCATAGGCTTCCATGATTGCGTCTCGCATCAATTGGTATCCATCTTTTACCGCCTGTGCTTTCCTGGCATAATGCGCCTGTGCTGCGGCCTCCGATTGGGAATCAAATTCTTCCTGTGATATACCTCCCTCCATCCCTTTCTCGCCTGCGATACGCTGCGCATTAAGGGAAGTTAATATCTTCTCATAGGAGCTGTCGATGTTCTCTATTGCTTTTTCTGTATATTCGTTTATAGTGGTCTGGTAGTTCTGGAAAGATTCCGGTGTTAGTGCAGTTCCCGAAAACTCTCCCTGTATCATCTGAAGCTGTGCCGCATTCTGAGCGTCTGATATCATGCTAGTTATGTCTGATATGTCACTCAGATATTGCCGTACTATTTTATCTTTATCCAGCGTAAGGCCGTTTTCTGTGATATCCTGCAATGTCTCCTGTAACCCTTGCTGTAATGGCTCCAGTTGACCATATAGCGATTGGTAAAAAGCGTCGCTTTCCTCTGATAACCCCTTTTGGTCCTCTCCCATGACAATATCAATCGCTAATTTCAGTTCATATCCCCGGCTGGTGATATAGTTCTGTGCATCCTTAACGTATTGGTCAACCGCTGTTACATATGACGCTGTTTCCCCTTCGTCAAATTCGATTCCCAGTGAGAGCTTCCACCCAGCTTTGTTTATCTCCCGGATTTCTGCCTGCATAGAGTCGCGGAACTTGGATGTTTTTTCCCCTATATCCGCCATCTCGTCTATGCTCTGAAATATTCCCTCCCCCAGGCTGTGTCTGGCGGCATCCTCCAGCTCCTTCATTGATAGGGTTATGTCTCCGAAATGGTCTGCAAGGCTTTGTTTTGCCGCCTGTCTCTCTGCTTCTTCTATGGCTGCGCCAATTCCTACAATGGCCCCTATCATCACTCCCGTTGCCGCTACCGGCCATGCAGATGCCATGCTCGATATGGTTGCAAGCATTTTTATTCCACTTTTAGCAACCTTGACGCTTTTAAATGTTATTAGCGCTGCGGATATTCCTGTTAGTCCCCCAGCAATCACCTGGGGGTTTTTTGCAAACCACTTTCCGATATCTACAATAGGACCAAAAAAGTTCTCCAATTCCTTTCCTAATTGCTTCATGATTCTTCTGGCCGTTGGGATGTTTTCTTCTAAGCTGTCAGTAAAGCTCGTAACCCATGATATGACATACTGTGTTGCATTCCGCATATCCCCAGAAAATCCTTCATAAAGTTCAATTCCGGCCCCTTGTGTTGCACTCAGAAGAAGGGTTAAGTCTCCCTTAAGGTTGTCCAGCCTCATTCCCGCCATTCTTTCAGCAGCTCCAGCACTTCCTTCGATTGATTTTGTCAGTTTCTCAAAATCCTCGTCTGATGCATTTACAATTGCAAGCAGGCCGGACATTCCTTCCTTACCTGCTATTCCGGCTGCGTACTCAGCGCGCTCTGCCTCTGATAATTTTGAGAAACTAGCCCGCATTTCCCTTAGTTGCTGGTCAAACGGCTTCATTTTATTTTTTCCATCAACCAATGAAAGAGAGAGCTTATCCATGTATCCTTGCATTTGTTTTGTTGGCTTTGCAAGGTTTGTAAGCATGGTGCGCATTGCGGTTCCGGCCTTTTCTGCTTTGATGCCTGCGTTTGCCATTAATCCCGTAGCTACTGCAACATCCTCTACCGTGTACCCAAATGCTCCGGCTACAGGAGCGACATACTTAAATGTCTCTCCCATCATGCCTACGTTTGTATTTGAGTTACTGGATGCTTGAGCAAGGACATCTGCAAATCTGGCTGATTCATCGGCAGACATACCAAAGGCCGTCATTGCATCAGTAACGATGTCTGATACACTTCCCAAATCCTCCCCGGATGCCGCTGCTAGATTCATGATTCCTGGCAGGCCGCTTATCATATCCTTGGTTTTCCATCCGGCCATTGCCATGTATTCCAGCCCTTTACCGGCCTCTTCTGCGGAAAACTTGGTGGTTTCCCCCATCTTTTTCGCCAGTTCCGTAAGCTGCACCATGTCTGCGTCCGATGCTTGTGAAATGGCTTTTACCGTGCTCATTTGCTCCTCAAAACCCATTCCCACGTATGTAGACGCTGCAGCAATTCCTGCAATCCCGGCCGCCGCCAATTTACTTCCCTTTACAATGGCTCCGAATGCCTTGTCTGATATGTCCCCTAATTTGTTAATTCCTTCAACGCTCATTCCCCCGAATGATTCTGATATAGCTTTTGAAGAGAGTCCGGCCTTTCGTTCCAGGCTGTCCAGTTCGCTCCTGGCTTTTCTGATGGACGCGTTCAAGGATTGGTCAGTCTCTCCAGATATCATTATTTCAAGTTGGTATTTTCCCTTTCCCGCCGTCCCTCATCACCTCTTCCTCAATCTGGATTCGTCTTTTGCCTGCTCCATAGTGTCTTTAAGCAATCTTGTTGCCTGACTTAATGGCAGGGCAAAATAAAACTGCGGTCCGGCCTTTGAGTACCTTCCCGCAGCTATAATTGCTTTATTTAATTCTCTGATATCATTTGGACACATTATTCCTCTAGGAAGAAAAAACGGTAAACTCGATTCTTAAGGCACATTGCATCCTTTGCTCCCATTCTCTCAAATACCTCTATCTGGTATCCCGTCACCTGTGCCGCCATGATTTGTGCAAATAACAAGGTGGATTCCTGCATGATTTGCCGGTTTCCTCCCAACGCATAATATGTATCGTATGCGTTGTTCATGTCCTGCGCCGTAAGGTCCTCCAGTTTTCCAAGGTCAATCTCCTTCACTTCCATTCCCTGGTATTCAACCGGCTTCTTTAGCGTGATTATTTTCCAATCTTTTTTTGCTTCTGAGCTTTCCTTTTTTGTTTCATTTTGAGTCTTATCACCCATCCTGCTTTCCTCCTATGATTAACACATGTCCCTGACTTCCTTAAGGACATCTTTACCGTTGATAGTGTAAACGTCCCCCATTCTGTCAATCTCGACCATCGTCTTTCCATCCAATATCAGCTTGTAATAATCCAGTGTCATCGTCACGCTGCTTCCCATCTTTCCCCCGGCTTTTACTGTTCCTGGATTAAATTCTTTAGTCTGTCCCGCTACTATTACGCTCAAATCCACAAATCCAGCTTTCCTTGTTCCGCTGTCCATCCCCTGTAATGCCCCGTTAATTGTTATATTTTCTGATTCTGTTGGGTCTATGACTGAAAACAAATCCCCGCATACTGTGTCAAATGTCAATTCCAGTTCCATATTTTCAATCATTCCAATGACTGAAACATCCATCTTTCCACCTACCCCGGCACCTTCCAAGCTCTCCACAAGGTTCGTAATTTTAGGTAGGTTCAGTTCTCCAGCTATTCCGATAAGCTGTTTTCCTCCCCTGTAAACCTTAAATCTATTGACCAGATGTGTCTTAAACATTTTATCCCTCCTCTGTCATGACATTTTTAAGTGCCGATATATCAAACTCCATTACATTTTCAATGTATTCCATTGGCGTGAATGGCGCCAAATGTGTCCTAGTGCGCATGTGTCCCTCCAATACATCTTCTATGCTGTTCTCGTCACTTCTGTATTCAATGTTAAGCCCTGCACACATACCAGCAGATACCAAACTATTAGCCCATACGTTAAACGAGTTAATAATATCATCGACCTGTCTTTTGTTCATGTTTGAATCCAATTTTTTCCGGTAATCCAGTGCAAATCTGTTGTTTACAAAATCAAACATCCTGCGGCACCCTATCCACCGGTCCTTTGGATCCGTGTTATCCGGGTATGCTGCTGTATTGTTACCAAGGGCTTTCCATTCTCCATCATCATGCAGTACAGTCACAACCCCATCCCCATTGACAGCTCCGGCCTGGTCCTGGTCAAGGTATACCTCTGTCCCGTCCTTAAGGACTGCTCCGTCCACATTTAGCCCTTTGTTTGACGGATATATGTATGGCACATCCTGATTCAATGCCGTATAGTATCCCGCCATTGCCCCGTATACTGCTGAGTAGTATATTTTTCTTCCGTCAGCCAGGAGCATGGGCCATAATGAGATTCCATGTTCATCGTTAAATCCCATATCTCTCTTCACGGTCAGGCAATCAGTATATTTCTTAGCCTTTTCCGTATCCAGGTCAAGGAGGCACGTACTTGCAAAAACCCCGCTTATTTCCTCACACTTTGCCTGTAGTGCCGTACCCACATTAGGCTTATGGCTCCATCCTGGCGCAAGCAGCATCCCCGGCACCACCCCTAATTGAGGATGAATCTTCCGAATGATTTCAAGCCCCGTCTCTTTCCCGGTCTGAACATCGTAAAATCCAATCAAGTCCTCCTCTGTCACAAGCTCCGGTGCAATTGCCTTTGCTGATACAGTTATTTCCGGCAGTTCAAATGCATTCCCCGAACTAAGCAAAGTAATGACAAGCCTTCCCATTTCATCAAAGTTTGTGATATAGTCCGTTCCCATCGTAATTTCCGAACCTGCCTCTACCGCCTTGGCCTCCCCAGTTATTGCACTTCCCGTCCTGGCAGTATTGGGCTGCGTCGTTATAACTAATTCGTCCACAAGGATTCCCTGGCTCTCCACGATTGCCTGATGGTTTTCCACCCTTATAGTCTGTTCTTCAATTTGTTTTGAGTGTTTTTCTGGGTCCAGAACGTTAATGTATATCACTGGTGATATGGTAAAAATCTCCGAATTGGCATACATGCTCTGGCACAATGTATACTTTTCCCAATCGTCACTATACCCCAGAGCCTTTTTGGCCTCCTTAAAGTCTCTTACCATGACCGGTCTGTTGACTGCCTGTTTTGGGTTCTCTGCGAGGTTGATTGGTGATGTGCCCCATATGACCTGTACCGCGTTCTCCGTTGTGGTCGGCATTGGATAAGAGGTTGTATTTTCCCGTGATTTGATTCCATGCTTATATCCTTCCATTCCCTAAATCCTCCTTTACTTTTTTATACAAGGCTTCCAGCCTGCTTCCTGCCGTCCTCATTTCCTTCCTGGCCTCTGCCAGCTCGGTAACTGGTACAATCAGTTCCTTTAATATCGGATTATCCTTTATCTTCTGTTCAAATTTTGGTGTATACCCACCTCTGTATGCACTTCCCTCTCTGGCTACATGCTTCATTGTCGGGCCTATGTACACCATTGTTTTTGCTTTTTCGTTCACTCTATTTCCTCCATTTCGATTTCTGGTAGATACCATATCATTTCAATTCCTCCGAAAAATTGAGGCGCTGTATTATCCTCTTGAAACTCCATTCTCATTTTTTTATCGCAATAAAAAAGGCCCATGATATTATTTTTCATGAACCTTGTTATCACCCTTTGCATGATGGCGCTCAGTGTAAAGTATCCCCGCATTTTTTCGTCATCGTCATAAATACCGAAAATAACCATGACGTGGGCTGTGTTACTCCCGTCTGCCTCAGGGTTGTTATACATGACACTATTTATCACGACCGTAAAATATGGGAAAAGTGTGTCCTCTGTTTCCTCATAGTCAATGGGCAAAAACATGGGTATAGACTGCTGGTACCCTTTCAATTCTACCCTATCCCCATTCCTGTTGTACGTTTCCATATCCTGCGTGATACATCGTATTTCCATTATTAATTCATCCTGTAGCTCATTGACCGTCATTTTATCCTCCTAATGCCTGCTTCACAAAATTATGAAGATAGTTTTGTAAATCCTCTCCTATGTTCGGTTCTACTACACCATAAACATGTTCTTGGCTTCCAATCATAACCGGAATTGAGTTGCTAAATTTTTCATTAATTTCCAATCGGTCTTTTCCACTTCTTTGTGCTACAGCAATATGACGTACACTGCTTCCTGCCTTACCCTTTTTTGTATCTCTTTTTCTAACCTGGTTTTTATCTGCAATATTATTAATGAATGCCTTAATTCCTCCCCGCTCCAGCGGTTTAAGCGTTCCATGTTTCAGTACTTGCGCGCGTGTTGTCTTTCCTGCTTTAGATGTCTTAAATTCCTTTAAGGGTAATGGTTCTCCATCTGAACGGATAATTGCGGCCGGGTGGCTCCCCGAAACAATTCGTATTTTCATATTTTTATTAAATCCAGCATTTTTTACTGTATATGATTTCTGTGCTTGTTTCGCCAGCCTTTCCCTTGCTTGTTTTGCGGTTTCTTTTACTGCTTTCTTAAGGGCCTTTTCCATAGACTGGTCCTTATTGCCCGCTTTCCCTAGCATCCTCCTTGCGTCTGTTGTGTCAATTCCTATCAGTATAAGTGATTTCATTACGATTTCTGCGCCTCCAGGCTAATAGAATAAATTCCGTCCTCGTTGATTGCATCCGTTATTACATACTTATCCTGGTCCAGTACCAGTATATGTCCTACAGGCGGGAGTGCTCCGAATTCTTTCGCCAATACATAAAAAAGCACTTGTTTTCTGTACACTCCTTGCCTGTAAGTCTGTACACCTTTTTGCCGCTTTTCCCGTTCAAGCAGCCCATAATCATCAATGATAATATTCATTGACCTTCCATTGACTATATGCCGTTCTCCGTATTCTTCCGGGTTCATGAATGTGGTTTCATTATCTTCCTGGAGGATGTCTTTAAAATTCATTTTATTCCCCTTTGGTGACTCCCCTGGCTGCAAGTATACCAATTACTTCATTAATTTTTCCAATCATCGTTGCAGTATCCGCACTGTCCTCCAATGTGCCCAATGTTACCGGCTCCCCTGTGAATCCGTCTCCTTTCGGTCCCGGTTCGCCCTGGGGGCCTGCTGCTCCCTGGGGGCCTGGAATACTCTTTGCCTTTGCTCCCTCTTCGAGGTTGTTCAATTTTTCTGCCGTTATGACTTCTTTGTCTACCCATACATGAGGTTCGTATGCCATGCCTTTCCTCCCTATCCGATAAGTTTTACGGTTACGGTTTTACTTGCTGCCACGGATGTGTCAACCGCATATCCTGCCACCGGTACACTCTGTTCCTCTGCCGCAATGGCTGTCAGTCCATCTTCCGAATAGTATACGATTGCTCCCTTCTCAATTGCTTCTCCGTCTTTCTTTGGTATTTTAAACACACCCACCATATGTATGCTCCCCGTTGAGCCAACGGGTATTGTGGTTCCGGCAATTCCTATCCTTGTTCCAAATACCACAACCTCCCCGGCATTAATCTGTTTGGCTGTCTCATTCTTATAGTCCAGGCTTTCGCCTCTCTGAATATATTCTGCATTCATTTATGGTCCCTCCTTATTCTATCGTGATTACGGTTCCCGGATTCTTAATGATTCCCCGGAAATCAACTGCAGTAAATCCCCAATCAAGGAATATATCCCAAACGTATCCCAATGTCCCAGGGGCTTCCATTCTACGGATTTTGGGTATTTCATCACCATTCAAATAATCAACCCATACTCCGTCCACATCTTCCGCTGCACCTACAAGGAACCACGGTACTGCTTTTCCAGTTTCTACAAGAGCGTTAAGTGTTGCATCCTCAATTATTTCTATCATTGTCCTGTAGTTATACAATGGATTTGCGGCCTGCGTGTTTTCTGTGGTTTGTATAGTTGGACTGTTAAACATAGTGAACATATCAAAGGTGTATCCAACCGGCACAATAATCTTTGCTGGTCTAATATTGATTGCTTCTTCGAACTCATCCTTCATCATTTGGAGTTTTAAAAGCATTTTAAGGAACGTCTCTCTTGTTGGTGCGCTACCTGTCTTGATGATATTGTTATGCTTCACATCAAAAAGCGGAATGCCGTCGTAAATCTTATCGTTTGTAAGAAGAATATTGTATGCCTGTTTGTTCTGTGTCCTTCTTGCGGCCGCTGCATATCTCGCAGGTATAGTAGAGAGGAATCCAATGTCATCATTAATAAATGCCTGCCTCGACATTGTAAACTGTCGTGCATATGTCTTAATCTGCCTATTGGGTCTTTTTACATCCTTTGGAGTATCATGCTTGATTTCCCCATTCTCTGGTACCTCAAAGAAATCGCCTGCCGGTCCTGCAATATATTCGTGTTTGGTTGATTTAAAGTCTTTGAGTGTACCTTTTTTAACCCATTTGTCAAACGTTACCGAAGCCTTATTGTATCCCTCCACATAAGCCTTATTAATAGCTTGGTCCATGATTGCAGGGAAGGACGCGCTCGGATTGTAAAACTGTCTGCACAACATACCATATATATCCTCCGGGCTCCTTAAGATAAGGTCTTTTACATCTCCCCCATCTCGCTCCATGCATCGAATTGCTAAGTCTTTCAAAGATGTTCCCCTAAAGTCCCTGGCCCCATCTGCCGGCTTATCAATCTGCACACCTCCACGCATGACCATTCCGTCCGCCGCGGCACGTCTAAATTTGTCCTCCTCGTCCGCCCCAACTTTAACACCTGTATTAATTGGACGGTTTTCTCTCGTCAGTTTGTCCAAGATGTCCCTCTGCACCTCTTCCACGGTTTTGTTTTCCCTTATGTATGTTGTTGGGTCAACATTGTGCTGTTTACACAACTCTGTGATAGCAACCGCCCGCTTTCGCTCATTCTCTATTGCTCTCTCAGTCGCTCCGCTTTCTCCTTCTCCCCCTGGATTTCCATGCCCTTCTTCCAGCCTGCGCGCAAGCTCGTTAATCTGCCTCTGAAGGTCATCAAACTCCGTTTTCTCTGTGTCGTTCATATCTCTTTTCTCGCCTTTTGCTGTGTCCAGAAGTCTCTGAGCCTTTTCCCGCAATTCCTTTAATTTTTCCTTGTCTCCCATCTGTGTCCTCCTAAAAATAATATTTGTTAAGTTTCATTTGCCGCTCAAACCATTCCAGGCTTCTTCTATCCTGCCCCGTCATGGCTTTGTATGGCGGCGCGTTTTCCGTGAGCTCCCGCCCCACACCTACTGTATAGTCAGCCGGGCATGATACTATGGATATCTCAAACGGTTCCCAGCTCCGGGCAATATCACACGGGCCAACAAAACGCCCGTCGCCAGACGTCTTTCCCGGCATTACCTCCTCCCAGCTTCCCACTATGTATCCGACTGATACTCCACGTAACGTCTTGTTTTTAACTTTTTGGTATATCAGTTCCGATGGATCATCTTTATCAAATTCAATTTCTGCGTAACCTCTCGACTCCTCGATCCATGCTGTTAATATCTTTCCGGCCACATAGTCCCGCTTGTGATTAAATAACACACATCCAGCGGCTAAAATCCTGTCTAACTTAATTGCTCCCTCTGAATGGTCTAAGATTTCTTTCCCCCAATACCTATCGTATGGCTCTTCCGAAGAGAAACTGAGTTTAAACTTTCTTTCCTCCCCTTCCATTTCGCGAAAATCCGCTGCCATAAATTCCCTGTGGAAAACATTACCCGACTTTTCCGTTGGATTTCTGGCTTGTCTTAATTCCATAAATCATCCCCCCTAAATCAATTCCTTTTTCCTCGGCGTATTTCAATGCCTCTGCTGTTTCATCCAGTTGTTTTCTCCAGTCATTTCCATTTTCAGCAGCCACCTGTGGGAATGTCTTTTGCCCTGACATAAGCGCAATTTTTGTGGCATTCGCTTCCTTCAATGGGTCAATCCACTGTTTCGTAGGGCGTATCCATTCATGTTCCAGGTATTGTTCTTTGCTCTCCCAAAAATCTTTTATGTTTATGAGCCCTTTTAATACGGCAGAAATAAAAAAAGTTTCGTAAACCTCAGACATGATGTCCATTATCCACTCAACTTCTTCGTAGTAAGTCATTTCGTCCTCTATCATTCCTTGTCTGGCGCTGCTATACGTTGACTGACTCATATCACGGCTTGCCGCTTCGTAGCTGATTCCATTACCGGCTCCGATAAGTCGCTCCTGTGTTTTTGTGTACCGTTCCGCATCCGTGGCCTGCCCTGAAGGATTGACCACCTGTATCTCGTCACCTGCATTCAGTTCCCGAATCATTCCAGGAGTAATCATTTTTCCCTCGTAGCTCTTTTTCTTTGCATCCTCTCCCCGTATTGCTTCCCGTCCATTCTGTGATACAGCCGGTGTAACCTTCTTGATAAAAACAGCCAGACAAGAAAGGATTCTTTCTTTTACAGATACCGCTGTCATGAATTCATTGGTATCTCTAATTCTTGTGGTAGTGTGCGCCATATCTGACATTTCTCGAATCTGTGACGGCCTGCGCTTGGTAAAATAAAAAATGACATCCTTGGCCTCCACGTATATAGGTTCGGCCATCGTAAATCCGTCTATTTCATATTGTCTGAAAAAATATCCGATTGGTTTATTGTATGAGTTATACTCAATTCCTCCCACCACGCGGTTATTTTTATTCTTTGGCGTCATGCGTGTAACGTCCAGTTCGTCCGGTTCCATGGTCTGTATTTTAAACGGGAGCAATCCATCTGGCGTGTAACGCTTCACGAACAAGATTCCTCCATCTACTTTTTTTCGTTGTACTGCCATGCGTAACATTTGGTTGAAATTCTGGGTCCCTGTTACATCGCAATTCTGTTTCTTGCACCACTTTTTCCACAACTTCATTACCTTTTTATCTAACTCCTGGTCCCCTGTCATAGGATGAAGAGTGTATCCCTTTCCTATCACATTCCGTCTAAATGCGCTGGTTACGGAATTCATAATGTCGGAACTCCGTTCCAGGTCCCTTGTTCTGGCCCGGATGGTATCTCGGCTTACCCGGTCTGTCATTTCTGCTGACTCATTCGCAACTCTCCAGCCCGAATTTAGCCGATTTCCGTCCCCAGCATCATACCCTCTCAGACTCTCCAGTCCTTGTCTCCAGGCTTCACGCTCATAGGCCGTTTTGGGTGATGCCCATGCAATTACGTCCTCTAACCATGCCATTCTTTTTACCTCCTGTCAAAGTATGCAACCATGGTATTTTCCATAAGGCCCGTATTCTCTTCCACCTGTAATGCTGCCGTCAGGTCGTTCCTCATTTTATATAGCTGCGTCAGGTCAGCCCTTGTCAGACGCTTTGTGCCTATCTGATAGCTCTGTCCCCCGATGCATATTTTCTGTATGGCCATATTGACCTCTGTCAGTAAATCGGCATTACTCATATGCTGGTTCATTATTTCCTCCTATTCCTCCCAGCCACGAAGATATGTCTGGCAACCACGTTTGCTCTTCTGGCTCTTGTGTTTCAACCTCCGGTTCTTCCTGATATGCTTGTTGCAGGTGTAGTGTTCTCACATTCATCAAGTCCGCTGCTGCCATTGCATAGACTTCTGCATCCAAATAGTGATTATCCCCATGTGATTTTTTTTGTACCCATTTCTGGACTGTTTTACCGTTTGGATTCCTTACGTTAACCTTGTGTTCCGCTGTCACCTGCGAGGCGTATTCTTCATCGCATCCTGCGTATACCATCCAACTTCCAGTACCGTTTTCTTTTCTCATTTTTGCTGAGATACTGTCTTTATATTTTCCGCCATCCACCCACACCAAGCTAATTCCATTAACCCTGCTCTCCGGTTTGTTTATTTGGCTTATTTTGTAATGTCCTTGCAATGGGTTGCTTGCCCCCTTACAGGGCTTGGCCCAGTCCGAATTCGTAAGGCAAAATTGATATATTTCATCCGACTGGAAACCTGAGTCAATCAGCGCAAGTCCCACGACCATTTTTATACCATCCTCCCTCTGCCATTCCAGATTCATTATTTGTTCAATATCCGTAAGGGAAAAGACCTGTCCATGTGCAATATTTTGACTCGTCATGTAGTCTCCCCAAGCCCTGATTGTGTAATATAGGCTGCTTTCCTGCACGTCCACGCCGCCCGTCAATATCTTGGCCCATTCCGGTACAATCATTTCCGGCAATTCCGTTTGCCGTTCCATGACAAGCTCTTTTGATGTTTTTAGCTTAGTGTCCTCCCATGGTTCTGCGAGCCATGAGTTGACAAAGTTCTGCAATAGTTCCGGATCGTCTTTCGATTTAAGAAATTCCTCTGCTATATCAGCCCAAGTAAGAAATATGCTATATAGGGAGCTAATCCAAAACCCCACTGTTTTGGGTTTTCCGATACCTCTCTTTTTTATCGCTCTCCACTCTCCCAACCTGAGCATTTTAGGCTTATCCTTGTCCTCGATGATGCATCCGCATAATTGACATATGTATTTTGATGTTTTGGCCCGGTCATATGGGCTCATGGTGTTGTCCTTATCCTCGTCAAACTTTATCTGATTCCAAGTGAGTTCAATCATTTCTCCACAATGAGGACAGGGGACAAAATAATGTCTCACTTCGTCCGCGCTATCATGTAATCCCCATATATAATTGGTTGCCAATGTTGGGGTAGAACATGCATATACCTTGCTCTGAGATTTGTATGTCTTTATACGTTCCATGGCAAGGTTATAGGGGGATGCTTCCTTTTTGGATGCTCCCCCTATCTTATCTATTTCATCAAAAAATAAATACTTAATTGCCTTTGAGGCTAATTTCGACGGCGAGCCCGCCCCCCGAAGGTAAAGCACCATTGTTTTAAACTTAAGACGTAACTCTTTGGATGAGTTTTCTAAAAATAGTCTTTTTATTTGCGTCGCCAGCCGAAAGGCCGGTTTTAATTTATCGTTCGATACATCTTTAGCCAAATCGTCTGAAGGATATACGATCATGGTGGGGGCTGGGGACCTGTCAATAATATACATTAACATGTTTATCATTACTTCCGTTCCGCCCAACTGTGAGCCTTTACACAAATATACTTCTCTGATGTAATCATCATTCAAGGTATTCATGATTCCTATTAGATATGGTGTTACATCATTTGACCACCGACCAGATATGTTGCTCGATTCATCCAATACTCTGTACTTTTCAGCCCATTGGCTTACGGTAAGTTCTTCTGTTTTTTGTAAAATATTATGTACTACACGTTTAAAAAGATTAGCTGTTTTTATCCGTGTCCTGGTTCTGTATCCCATGTCTTTACATTTCTTCCTCCTCTTCCTCCTCCGGGTCGTCCAAATCCATGTCTCCTGGTGTTACTCCGTCTATTTCGTCCGGGTTATATTGCGATAGTTCTTCCAGTGCGTTTTCCATCTCTGTTTTAATTATTCCAATCATGTTGTTGATATCGTTTTCTCCGCTCAATTGCATAGCCAACTTTGGCGGCAATGATAATATACGATTTCTAAACTTTATCAACATATCCGTCAAAAAAGCTTCAACGTCGGATGCTTCGTGAAGCTCCCTCCGTAATCTTCTTAGCTTTAAGGCTGATATCTGTTTCTTGATTTCCTCATGCTCTGCTTGCACTTCCTCTTTCGTAATAGATGTCCTGCGTCCCATTTCCGCATTTATCTTAAAATTAATATACTCTTGGACGCACTTTTCAAGCATGTATCCCCTTGAATTTTTTTCCGTCTGGAACAGCCCTTCCGATTTGAGATTCCTTATTTGACGCGTTGAAATTCCAAGGCATTGCGACAATTCCTTCTGGTTTACGACCATTCTTTCTCCGTCTCCTTTACTGTACTCCCCTCCGTATCTCCCTTTGGTCCTCCTTGCTCCCCTCCAAACCGGAAGGAAATCACCTGTTTTTTTAGTCCCTACAGAGAAAAACACCGGACCTTCCGCGCCCCGCATAAGGCCCCGCCCCCCTCGGAAGGACCCAATTATTTGAATTGTCAGACTTCTTTCAAGGCATAAAGAAAAGACATCCTGCATGTAACCGCTGGATGCCCTCTCATTTATGGGTGCATATATCTTATGAGCTCAGTTCTTTTTACTAATCCATGATATTAATATACCATATTGACTTGTCCCCTGATTACCAATCTTTAATTTATTTTTTTTCATTCAACAGCCAATAGAATTTCCTGCGCCGGTCATAATATGTATTATGGCTACATGGTATCTCCATGATAAGGCTTAAGTATCTGTATGTGATATCTTCATTTGTAACCGCCTTTAATATATATTGGTATAATTCCGGATCGGTTTCTATTGCTGTCTGTTCAATAAGACGGCAGTTCTCCTCTAACCTTGCCCTCCTCATTGCAAGTTCTTCTGTTGGGCTCCTCATTCCCCTGCCCCCCATTGGCATGTCATGCGTTTCAATAGCCTTGACTGTATCAGTCTTATATTTTAACTCGTCCTTCCATTCGTTGTATTGCAAGCACCAGTAATACAATTCCTTAAACCTATGCTTACTTATTCCATATTTTGTGTTTAGTGTTCGCACCTTTCCCAATGGTACCACCTCCTTTTGGAATACTTCGATTCACTCCAATTTAATCGCTCAAATGTCAGTTCTATGGATTAAGCAAATCTAATTTCTCTTTCCATCCGCTACCTCCATTACTTGTTGGTACTTTGTTCTATTTTTTCCAGACTGCTGTGTATAGTCCCTTTTATTACAGACTCTATTTCTTTGCTTGTAATATCAATTCCAAACTTATTAAGGACATATACAAGGTCAGCGTATATTATTTGTGATTTTTGTAGCTTAGTCATATGCTCCGTTCTCCTTGTTATTTAAATGTTAATCTACTGCCCCGTAGATAAAGGGCAAATACAAAAGTCCCATAATGTCGTCAACTACCCGCGGCTGTATCTGGTGGTATATTAATAGCTCCAAACCTTGCCATACTAAAGCAAGCACTATGTACCACCAGCATGTTTTTAATATCTTATCCACTGCCAGTTCCTCCGTTTAGTAAATCATAATAATTTCAGTTTTGTAAATCTTTTTCGGTTTCTGTGAGATATTCTTCCTCGGAGACTATGCTTAATAGTGAAACATCTATGTTCAGGAACTCGGCAGCAGCTTTTAAGGCATCGTCTTTCGTTTTTTCTCTTTCAGCCTCAATCTTTTCGGCACTGACTGGTTTTTTTAAGTTAAAGCCAATTTTTAAATAACAATCCGATGGGTTCCCATATTCATCTTCTGCGAATCCTGCTTCTTTTGCCACTCTGTAAAAAAAATCTATACTCTTTTTCATAATATCCTTTCTCCGGTTCTACCAGAAACGTTAATTTTAAAGCTTGTCTAACAGTTTTCTAAATTCCTTCGATGGTCTCCTAACCTGCTCCCATGCCAGTTCTGCACCACAGTAGGGACAGCATTTATACTCCTCTGCCACACCCATTCCGCAGGAACACTCATATTCTGGTTCCATGGGTTTTGAACCCTGGCCGAAATATGCAACAATCTCCGGCACGACCACTTTAATCAGTCTTAATTTTCTCATTTCGTCACCTCAATGCTAATTTACCCGTGCAAATGTTCCTGCAAAGTTGCCGCGAATTATACCACATTGCTGTGGAAATGAATCGCAATCTTCTTTTGATGGGCAATCATGGCAATACAGGTCATGGAGCCAATCTGTTACCCAGTCCCAACTAAATTCCCCGTATCCATTCTCTTTGCAAAACGTATCAAGCATATCAAAACATTCAGGGCAGAGTTTACGTGTATAAAAGTCACCCTCAAATGCTCCACTTTCATAGCTATATCTTTCTCCTGGCTGAATTTGTTTTTTGCAGAATTCGCAATTATGTACCTTTCTTGCTGTGACTATCCTCTGCTCGTTAAAATCAGACATTTTCCTCCTCCTAAAATGCTAATATTGCTATTGAATAGTTGCTTTAAAGCTGTTATAATTGAATCAAATAACAGGGAACGCAAAGCCGCCAGCAGACCCTTGTGTGGTTGAAATTCCACACCCGCTAGTGAAAACGTCGGGCAGAGCCGTAAGGCTCTTTTTTTGTTCCCTTAAAGTGCTAATATGGTCGAATACAACCATTTAAAATTTTTCTGTCATCTATGATCTGAAACTCTGTTGGAACACATGAACTACATAGAATTGAATCAACTACATTTTTCAACGCGTTCACAAATGCAAAATCTAAAATCACTTGATCTGCCCTATGTCCCATCAAGTATCGTATTTCAGGACGAATAACCTTATATATCGTCCCTCCTTGGGTACGAATCCTTTTTCGCCCCTTGCTATATTCTGCAATAGGTTCTGTTTCAATATTGCATATTACATTGAGTATCCTATCGCCCCGCTGCATATTTTCTGGTATGATTAAAATTTCTAACACTTCACACCTTCTTTCTTCAAATGCTAATAATGCGTACATCCGTCTACACGTCTATTCCAAGCATCTGCATTTGCCTGTATATTTTCTTTATCGCTCCCAGATGTCCGGTTTGTCGAAAATCCGTCCGTTCTGCAATAACACTTAGGGCATTGTACAGTATAAAAGTTTTTAGGATTCGCAAACTGTCTTAATTCTGGAATTCCGCCGCAGAACGGACATGGCTTTAAATCTACTTTAATCATCACAAACATGCTCCATACAGTGCGACCAATATACATTACTGGAAATTTTTTCAGCCTTTTCCTTTGCATCGTCAGATGAATATGCTTCAATTATCAAGCAAAGATGCGTGAATTGTTCTTCTTTCCCAAATCTGATTCTTCCAAAAACTTCATACTCTTTTACTCCCATACCCAAAATCTCCTTTCTTTGCTAAATGTCGTACTATATAAGAGTAGGGAAAGAACCCCTATTCTTATTTTTTTTGTTATGATGAGTCTGATTGGTTAACGGCCTAAATGTGGGACATAGCTCCCGAAATTAAAAGTGTTAACCATCACTCATTATCACTAATTCGATTAAGCAAGTTGGGATTCGCTTCCGGGTAACTAACGAAAATGAATTGATAACTGAGTGCTGGACCCAATCATACTAATTCACAAAGGAGGAACCCCGTATGTTAGCTGTAGGTATTGATGTATCTAAATCCAAAAGCACTGTCGCAATTATTCGCTCTGATGGGACTGTTCTGTCAAAGCCACATGACTTTTCACATACTATCAGCGATATTACTCAACTCACAGCCTTAATTCATTCATACCAAGAAGAGACTAAAGTCGCTTTGGAATCAACTGGACATTACCACTATCCCATCCTTAAAGCTCTGCTTGAAGCAGGATTCACCGTATTCGTGATTAATCCATTCCTGGTTAAAAAGTTTATGGACAACAGTATCAGAAAAGGAAAGACTGATAAAAAGGATGCTGTCCGCATTGCACATTTTGTGTTAGAAAAGTCATATCAGTTAAGGCCTTACAGCCCTACCGACCAAAAGTATGAGGACCTAAAATTTCTGTCCAGACAATACAGTCAAAGCGTTTCTATGAAAGTCAAAGCCAGAGTCCAACTCTCCAATCTGTTAGATGAAATCATGCCTGGTATTCAAAATATCATTCCTATCTCATCCAGATACCTGGAAAACACGCTTTTCTTCGACTTCGTAGAAAAATACCAGAGCTATGAAAAAATCTCTCAGATGGGTGAAAAACGGTTTGTAAATAGTTACATCGCTTTTGCCCAAAAACACCGATGTAGGGGTTCTCAAAAGAAAGCTCTTGCGATTTATCAAGCCGCCTCTGATGGCATTATCACCCGCAGCCCCGATGTTACCACTTCTCTTGCGTTATCTCAGTGCCTGTTAATGTTAAAGCAAGCCAGCTCCTCAGCCGATTTGATACTGCGACAAATGCAGTCTATCGCTTATACAATGCCAGAGTATTCCATTGTCCGTTCCATGTATGGCGTTGGAGACCGCCTGGCCCCTATCCTGATTGCCGAGATTGGAGATGTACGGAGGTTTACCAGTGCTAAAGCACTTAATGCTTACGCCGGTAATGATGCACCTCCTTATCAGTCTGGGCAATTCGAAGGGACCAATCGGCATATATCAAAACGTGGCTCAGCCTACTTGCGTAAAGCCTGCTATGAGGTCATGCACTCACTCAAGGTACATAAGCCCGAGAATGACCCTGTTTACCAGTTCATCATCAAGAAAGAATCTGAAGGTAAGCACAAGACTGTAGCCAAAATGGCTGGTGTTAATAAGTTTTTGAGAATTTACTATGCAAGAGTGATGGAGCTTTATAAATAACCTACACTTCTTTTTTATCACCTACTGTGGTGTTTATTAAAGTTACCCTTTTTTACGATCCAATTTTTTTCAAAAATTGCTTGACATTTATTAGCAAGTTTTAATTTTTCAAACACTCCCATGTTCTCTGTTTCCAGTTGTATTTCCAGTTTATATCATCAAAACGATGATACTTTTTACATTTTACACACCATTGTACTTTCCTCATCTGGCACCTTCTTTTCTCAAATGTTTAATTTACTGGTTCCCAATACCAGTCAATCCGTTGCATGACAATTTCTTTAATATCCTCTTCTATTTCTTCGTCTGTCACCCCGTCCGGATATTCCAGCTCATCCTCTACATCAGTACCAGCGTATCCATAATTAGCTTTATATTTTACTTTTCTCATTTTTCATCTCCGTCAAAATCTTAATTGTCTGACTCACGACATTTTTTTATAATCTGTCTAAACTGCCGTACTGTCCATAAATCCCATCCGGCAATCCATTCCACCAGTCTGTTTTCCTCTTCCGTCAGCTCTATTCCTTCCAATGCCTTTTCTAATATTTTTAAATCCTCTTCTAACATACCTTTCCTCCACAAAATAACGATATAGTGGATGTGCGCCAGACCGGAACCCCTGGCCGTATGGTCCTCCATTATCTCTCCATAGGCACATCCGCTGCTGGTCTTACTGGTTGTGCATACACCAGAGCCATGCCAGCTATCTTTATACAGTCTCGGTCCTGCGAATCAGGTCCCGGTATGCGTTGCTGTGTTATAAGCGTTACACGGGCATCTGGTATGGACAAGGGCTTCCCAGGTGACACCGGTCCACAAGCTCCTCCGCTTCACCGCTCTCCAGCGCTTTAATAGCCATCTCATAAGCCTGTATCTGTTTCTCCGCCTCTGCTATAAAACCTATCTTGTCAGGTATCGTGTTTCCGACAATTCCAGTGCGTACCATTTGCGCCCATCCCTTATCTGTAGTTTGGTAGCGGTATGTATTAATGTGCTCCTGTAATATCGCAATTGCTCCTTGTCTATCTATCATCCATCTACCTCCATGCGCCACTCAACATCCCATTTGATTCTCTGCCCACAGTGTCCACAATATGGATAATTTGAATTGACCCCTTCACCACAAGATGGGCACAATCCGATATTCTCTTTGTCTTTAATAAAACACCTTTCATCCTCTGGTTTTTTTGCTATCTGTTTCTGTAGAGCTGATATGACAGCCTCAACATTTTTCAGTGGTATATTCTTAAATGACTTAACCTCTTGGCATCCCATCAATTTTGCATTTTCAACTACCATTGACAGGTCTTTCGCGATTCCTTCTTCAATCATCCCTCTGCCTCCTTATATGGCTCCGGTAATGGCATCCATACCAGCACGTCCAGTTTATCCCACCCGTCAGTAAATGATGCTCCGTTCCAAAATGCCCTAATCACACAGTCTGTAGTTTTGACAGACACTAAATATATCTCCAATGGCTTGTTATCATATATTGGATTCTCTTCCGGTTTCTTTGGGAGCCGTTCCGAAGCGGGAATCCACGCATCGCCCAGGGCCGCAATAGCTTCCATTGCACGCCAAACTCCATTAGCCGCTTCCTGGTTATGTTCTTCTCTTTTTATGCGCTCATACAGTCTTGCTAATGTGTCGATTGCTTTTTCTTTTTCCAAATATTTTTTCATTCTCGTTCCTCCGCTAAATGTTAATTTACACGACTATTCCACCGTGCTATTGTTTCTTCTTTACTTCTATCATGCCCCGCTGTGCAGTCACAACCAAAATATGTTTGGCATTGTGGGCAAGCTACTATGTATATGTTCCCATAGCATTTCGTCAATGTCGGGAATTCATTTCCACAAAATGGACAAGGTTTTAATTGTTCCATCTATGCTCCTTTCCTCCGGATAGCCCGGCCTCCTTCCTTGGTTTTCAAAATAACGATTTATGATATCACGTTCCTATTACGCTCTCCCGGCATGCATCCAAAATGTATGTGAAGCTCCGTTCGCCGCCTTGTCTTGATATACACATGGTCCCCGTTTATTTCCCTGCCGCACTCACTGCAGATATAGACCGGGGATTCGGGCTGTTTTTTTTCTTTAGCCACCATCGTTCCTCCTTTTACTTCTGGCCTCCAGCTGGTCCATCAGGTCCTGGAGCATGTGCAATACCAGTGGGCAGGATTGATACCGTTCCCGCAGCATCTTCTCCCGTTGCACCACATCCTCCCATTCAGGTGATTTCCAGTTGGGGGGATTCTTATATTGGCGCCAGAACCCATTATAGACATCATTGTAAATACCCTGTACCTGCTGGTCTGTCAGAATCATCACATCATCCAAGGTCATAGGCTTTCCAGCCTCATATAGATTCCTGGCCGCGCTGCCCAGTACTTACAGATTACCTCACTGGCCACTTGGGCATCATCCCGCCAAAATCCCAGGTCTGTCATAACATCCTTAAGCAGTTTAACCAGGTTATCTGTATCTGGCTTACTGGTTTTATACTCACCATCCCAGTGGCTGCCCTGGAGAGGAAAGCACCACCAAGTCGTCAAACGGAGCGCACCCTGTGCCGGTTCCTCAGGCACATGCCTTGACATGTGTGCCCTCAGCTTCGCCCTGGCTGCTTTCAATTCTGCTGGCTCATAGAATACCGGCTTCCCGTTTACCACATGCACCTGCTTCTCCTGATGGGTACAGGTGGGTGGTTCCATCGGCATAAAAAAATCAATCATCATAGCTTCACCTCTTTAAAGTGCAAAACAGCTTGTTTGTTGTGAAAATCTCTTCTGTCAAAGGACAGGGGAAGGAAGGACGGCGGGCAGCGCTTAAGCCCGCCTTTCTTTCCCCCTTTGACCGTCAGGGAAATGTATATATTACCCCCTGTAAGGGGGTACATTTTCCTTCCCTCGGAAAAACTCGGTATTTTCTCGACTTTTTCCCTCAAAGGGAAATTATCGGTAAATTTCGTGTTTTTCACTTTGATAGGGAAAAGGGAAACTATCGTATTTTTCCTTATGAGAGAAATTGTTTCCATTCGAGTTTTTCCTTATGAGGGAAACCCTTTCCATCCGTATTTTTCCCTTTACTTCTTACCCACATTTCCTTCATCGATCCAGAATCCGCCATGCTCTTTTATACGGTTCCGAACTGTTTTTTCGGTTGTCCCCATACTCTCCGCCAGTTCTTTCACAGTTACTTTTCCATCCTCATTGAAACTTTTAAGGGACTCATACTGCTCTTCCAGGCTCTGCATGCGGTCCTTTTTAGCCTGCTCAGGTGTCCGTTTTTTCTTGAAGTTTTTTTGCCATGATGCCCCGTCAGCCTCCGGCTGTATATCGTTCAGAATGCCCACACCGTCCACCCTATGGCAGGGATAATCAAACCATAGGTTGACCGCGGGGAACTTCGGAAACTCTCTCAGAGTCCCCTCAATGCGCCAGGCCGTCACAGCCCTGGCCCTTATCTTAGCGGCCTCCACAATGCGCTGCAGGGCCGCCCATTGCCATTTGTCCAGCTTATTCTCGCAGTAAATGAGCATCTGATAGCTGCTGCATAAATCATCCTCTGACAGGTCATCCTCCCATTTAAAATGGGCATCCAGGTACTGCTTGCAAGCCGCACACACAGCCTTGTTCTCCTCGGCCTTAAGCACATCCTCAGACAGTTCAAGCTCTATCATATCCAGCATAGCGTCCGGGTCGCGGGCAAACACACCGGAGCCGGATGCCCGGTCCATGGCCTTCTTGCTTCCCTGGCCGCCCTTACTGTGGTGATGGCAATAGATGACTGCCACGCCCAGTTCCGTACAGACTTTATCAAACTGGTTGCAGAAGTTGGCCATCTGGTCCGCGCTGTTCTCGTCGCCTGTAATGACCTTATAAATAGGGTCAATCACAATGGCTATGTAGTTCTTCTTGGCGGCCCTGCGTATGAGCATCGGAGCCAGTTTGTCCATAGGCCGGGACTTACCACGCAGGTTCCAGATATCAATGTTTTTAAGGTTGTCCGGCTTCCATCCCAGGGCCTGGTATACATCCCTGAAACGGTGCAGGCAGCTGGCCCGGTCCAGTTCCAGATTCACGTACAGAACCCGGCCCTGTGTGCACTTCCATCCCAGCCACTCCCTGCCCTCCGCAATGGCTATACACATCTCAATCTGCAGGAAGGACTTTCCGGCCTTTGATGGCCCGGCTATGAGCATCTTATGGCCCTGCCGCAGCACACCGTCAATCAAACATGGCGCCAGCTCCGGGAGGTTGTCCCAGACATCCTCCAGACTCTCTGGATCCGGCAGATCGTCATTGACAGACTCAATCCATTCCTTCCATTCGCTCCAGTTAGCCTTCCCGATATTGGTGTCCATCAGGAACTGTTTATGTTCCCCACGGATAATCCCGGGCATCCTGGACAGTCTGGATGGGTTACGGTTCTGCGGGTCTATCTCCAGGCCGTTCTTCCGGCAGATGTCGTACAGGTAGTCCACACGCTTCCGGTATTCCGTATAGTCTGCGGCATCCACCCGCACAATGGCGTGCAGGCTTTTCCCTCCACTGTGCACCAGGCAGGCCACCGGAAGCTCCAGCTCCCTGATGATGGCATTCTGTTTTTCAATGTCCATTCCATCTGACTCAACCAGTGAATACCTATAGTCTGCCACATTGGCATCACGGACACCTGTTCCATCCAGGGGATTGAACCGTATCCAGGCCCCTCCTGCTGGGTTATAGTCACCCATTACTTTCCCTATGTCCCCATCACAGTTTGCCAGGGCCTCAATCAATTGCCCTGCCGTACGGTCAAATGAGCCTTTATCCGTGGGTTTCCATCTTCCATCCTCCGCCTGATAGCTCTTAACCACATAACCCACATTCTCACCGGCTTCAAACAGTGTTTCCAGATAGGTGATAAGCTGCTTCACTGGGTCCCATCTGCCGGGTTCCTGTATTTCCCGGCCTTCCACCCAATTTTTATCTATGACAATTCCCTCGGAAGATATGGCGTCATCCCAGTCCAGTGCATGTCCCGGGTCATAAGGCGGCATCCACCCCTGTTCCCTGGCGTACTGGACAATGGTACCGCCCGTCACTGGTGTACCATGGCCATGGAAACCATTCCATTTCTTCTGGCACTCCCCAGGATGATACCTGCCGGGGTCCCTCTGGCTCCATGCATCCCAGATTTCCACGCTGTATCCCTCCTGGTCCAGGGCCATCCCTACATTCAGCCATTGCTGGTAATCCAGTTCCGCCGGCTCTATGCTGTTTAAGACCTCCAACAGGTCATACTGGTTATTCTCCATGGCTTACTCCTTATCTATCAGGCACATACTCACTGGGGTTGACTCCTCTCGGTGCCCCGGTCCATCCTGCCGCTGCTATCCTGTCAATCATGTTTTTTCCTGCCTCAAAACTCCAGGTCCCCACATGCTGGAACCCGTATTTCTCAAGGCATCGAATCTGCTTCGGAGTTGTCAGACCTTCCTCCTGTCTCTTATGGAGACGGTCCAGTATCATGCTGGCCTTTCCAGCATTGTCAATATCATCCGGGAGGATACCCCGTTTCTCCAGTTCCTTCTTCTGGCTATCGGACGGTGGCGCCAGTTCCCATCCAAATGCAGGGACATATCCGGCCAGGTCCTCCGCCTGTATGCTCATCTCAAACTGCAGCGGATCCACCAGCTTCTTCTTCCGGTTCCGCATCTCACGCAGCTGCTTGGCCAGGGATTCCTCCCTTTCTGCAATTACATCCTCTGACGCCTTTTTCTCTGCTTCCTCGATGTCTACAGGACACCCGCAGGTCTCCTCCATGTTGTCGGTCATCTTCTGGGCCACTTCACGGTCTGTACAGATAAGGTCTGCCGGATGGCACAGTTCATGGCGTTCCGTGTGCCACAGGAAGTCTAAAAGCAACAGGTGTTCTTTCCCTGGATGCAGTCGGGTGCCACGTCCTACCATCTGACTGTACAGACTCCTGACCTTGGTCGGTCGTAGCACCACAATACAGTCAACGGATGGGCAGTCCCACCCTTCTGTCAGCAACATGGAATTGCACAACACGTTGTAATCCCCACGGTCAAATGCTTCCAACACTTCCGCCCGATCCTTACTTTCCCCGTTGACCTCAGCAGCCTTAAATCCCTTTTCAATCAAAATATCTCTAAACTTCTGGCTGGTCTTAACCAGTGGAAGAAATACCACAGTTTTTCGGTTCTTACAATACTTTTCCATCTCGTCCGCAATCTGGTACAGGTATGGGTCAAGGGCTGTTGCAATATCTCCGGCCTTGAAGTCACCGGACTGCATGGCTACGCCTGAAAGGTCCAGTTTTAATGGTATGGTCAGCGCTTTGATAGGGGACAGGTATCCAGCCTTGATGGCCTTGGGAAGGGTATATTCATAGGCCAGGCTGCCAAACACCTGCCCCAAGTTTTTCATATCTCCACGGTCGGGGGTCGCTGTTACTCCCAGTACCCTGGCCTTGTCAAAATGTGCCAGTATTTTCTGATAGCTGTCTGATATGCTGTGATGGGCCTCGTCAATGATGATGGTGTTGAAATAATCGGCCGGAAACTGTCCCAGCCGTTTTTCCCTCATCAGAGTCTGGACGGAACCGACCACAACCCGGAACCAGCTGCCCAGACAGGACTGCTCCGCTTTCTCCGTGGCACATCCCAGTTTTGTAGCCTTGGCAATCTTATCCGCCGCCTGGTCCAGGAGTTCGCCCCGGTGGGCCAGGATTAACACCCGGTCTCCACGGCGCACACAGTCCTCCGTCACCTTGGCAAATACGATGGTCTTACCGCAGCCTGTCGGCAGGACCAGGAGTGTCCGAAGGACACCCTTGTCCCATTCCTGGAAGATAGCTTCCTTTGCCTCGGATTGATAGGGTCTTAACTCCATTAAAAATCACCAGCCTTAAACTGTTTCGGTTCCGGGGCAAGGTATTCGTCCACCTTGTTATTCCTGCGCTGTTTCCCATTCTTATCCTTATACTCGTTGACATAAATTTTGAATCTTCCCGTGGCTCCAGGAACTTCATTCCAGCGCGGTTTCAGTTTCTCCCCCTTCTTCCGCTGTCCGATGCACAGGAAGAACTGGCAAAGTTTCCACTCCATCTTGCTGTTCAGGATAAGGTCATCAAAAACATGGTGTTCGTTTCCGTCTGAGTCTTTGATGACGCAGTCAATCGTTGCCTTGTTGCAGGCTGCCATCTTGTCGCTACCTGCAAACCTCCCCCTCTCCATGGTCCTGATTTCAAAATCGTATTCTCCATCTGGTAATGGCTCAAAATCAGAACCTTCATTTTCTATCTGGTCATCCCAGCTTAATTCCCTGCCCAATGCTTCATTCATATCATTCATGTATCACATATCCTCCTAATTGAATACTAATGCGTCCTTACCCTTCATTTCCTTAATCATTCCATACACTTTATCCCAGGCGCCTACCAAGCAGCCGTCCACAAAATCCTTCGGGTAATCCCGTACAGGCATGTCTCCCGGAAAATACCCTCTTGCCTCCACCACGGCCTGAATGTCCCACTCGCAGACATCATTTGCTATCATGAGGTCCCGCAGGTTCTTAGGAATGCGTTCATCCACATTAGACGGCTCCGGCTTGTTTACAGGCTCATCATTAACAGGTTCCGGTGTTTCCGCTTCTTTTGAAGGCTCCTTAATGTCCTTACCATTACTGACTGGCTGCTCCTGAGGTGACTGCTGGTTTTTAGCTGTAACCGTGGCCGGTGTCTCCCGTTTCTCAATCGGGGATGATGTGACCGTCTGGGCCTGCTCGATGATATGCCGGATGCTGTCATACTCAAATGGTACCTCATCCGCCAGCCCATACCGGTTCTTGGCATCCCAGCAGCTGTGGTGTGTGGTATACATGACACGCTTTCCGCCCTGGGCCTTATTCTTGCCTTTCTGGGCCCCCTGACCGTCCACATTGACCACGAATGTCTTATAATTACAGAACAATACCATATCGGCCCATTCCTTCACCATGGGGGCTGTCTGCTTGGTCAGTTTCATCTCCCAGCGGTCATAGGCCCCCAGTTCATCCGGCTGCTCAAATTTCCGCATTTTTGCGTGGGCCGTCAGTACCACGTTGATGCCCGTCTTGACCACTTCCTCCAGTAGATTCAAGAGCCGGCCAAACTCCTCCTGAACAAAAGTATATCCTTTACCGTATCCAAAATCCTCAATGCTGCTTTTATGGTTCTTGTCACATATCTGGGTAGTACAGAGCATCTCAGCCCAGTCTGCTGTATCAATAACCAGTGTCTGGCACAGGCCTGGGGTGCGCTTCACTTCCATCACCTGTTCCATGAGCATCATCCAGCTGCTGGGTGTTGGAGTTCTGGCCACGTCCATATCCTTTGTAGAGCCCTCTGTATCTATAAAGAGAGGGTCTGGAAACATAGACGCAAACGTGGACTTTCCTATGCCCTCAGGACCATACACTACTACTTTCTTGGCCCCTGGTATCTTTCCCTTAATGATTTCCATTAAAAATCACCTGCCTTCCATTCTGTCTGTTTCGGAGGCTCAGGAGCCGCTGGCATATCCTGTCCTGCCACATATCCGTCCTCAATTATGATGCTGCATTCATCCCCGGTACTTACCCGTGTTGCAATTGCCTGCAGCCCTTCCTGCTCCAGCCACTGTCCAAACTCCTGCAGGGTTTCCAGATCCATCTGCTCCAGCTTGTCCAGGAGTACAAAACCACAGTCGGGGTTAAGCCTGCGTACAATAGCGGTAGATACCCGGAGCTGTTCGGAGCCTGACATGTTGTCCCACTTCTGGCCGTTGTAAATAAGCTCCCCTTCCTCCACTGAAAGGCCTGGAAGTGGGAGGTCGGCCCCCTTTAATAAGTCGGCCTTTTGCTTCCTCACCGCTTCAATTTTGGTGGTAAGAGTATTGTATTGTGCCCTGTATTCCTTGGCATCCTCTTCGGCCTTGTCCTTATCCAGGTTGGCCCGTACCTTGCGGTTGGTTTCCTCTATATCTGCAATATTCTGTTCCAATTCCGCTGTCGACTGGTCCGCCAGGCTCTCCGCGCTCCCCCTGGCAATCTTAAGGTCAGTATCCAGTTGCGCCTGTTTATGTAGTAAAGCCTGTATCTGCTCTGTAACCTGCTGGTATTCCTGTTCCAACCGGTGGAGGCATTCACGTTTCCTCTGATTCTCCCCGTTCTGGGCAAGTATCTCCTGCTGCTGCCGAATCAGTTCGGATGCAGATATGGGGGTGGATGGGACATCTGGAAAGTAAGGCTGTTCTTTTGCATACTTCTCTTTCTGGTCAGCCGTTCGGCCTATGTAGGTACGTTCGTTGAACATCTCTTTTTCCTGACGTTCTAATTCCGCCAACTGAGGACCAATACCTATAATCTGCAATAAAGTGTTTGCCTTTTCTTTACTATTGGCTTCCATAAACTTTGGGAGGTTCAGAGCCAACTGCTCCACGAACCCATCCAAAAGCTGCTGCCCGGCCTTCTGACCACTGGGGTCTGTCACCTTAAGGCTGCTGTTCTTCCCCTTTCGCTCTACGACCAGGCCGTTATTCATAACAATGCGCAGATTGGGGGGGATGGTGGAGCCCTCCCTGGCTGCCTGTGATGGCCGGAACCGTTCTCCTCCCAGGGTCCACGCTATAGCATCCAGGACAGAGGTTTTCCCCTGGTTATTTTTGCCTCCTATAATAGTGAGCCCGTTCGTTGACGGCTCAATTTTGACCGCCTTGACCCGTTTTACGTTTTCAATTTCAAGTTTATTGATTTTCATTGACATCTTGCAATCTCCTTTTAAATCCCTTATACTAAGGGTGTAAATAATTTTTAGTTACCTGGACTTTGGACGGCTCCACCCGTCTGGGGTCCTTTTTTTGTATGACCGGCACAGCATCATTCGGCTGTACTCCGAACACTTATTCCGCCGCCGGCAGCTCCGGCATGTCACTGGCTCCATGGCTGCCACCTCCTTACTCTTTGACATAGACAGACTTGGTATCGTTGTCATATACCAGCCGCAGCGTGTTGCCGATATCGTCCTCTATCATGGCCTCGTTGCCATCCATGCCCAGCTTGATATAATGCATGTCCAGTCCGATGGAACGGCACCAATCCCTGACCGCCAGCTCCGCAATGCTCTTTATGTCTCCAAACATTTCTCCTCACCTCCCTTCTATGCAAATATCAGCTCATACTTTGGTCTTTCACTCTCATACTCGACCATCGCGTAAAAATAACCACAGTTGTAATACAATACAGGAATCCGGTCATCATTATCAGCACAACCAAAGCCACTTGAACATCCTTCATTCTGCTTATACTGTTCCCAAAGAGCATCTGCCAGAAGGCTGGACGCTTCCCTACTCCTTGTTAAAAACACTTTATATGTTTTCATCCTCATATCCTCCTCTCACAGACTAACGCCCATGGCCACCGCCATGACCACGATAGATACCATCCACATCCCCAACAGCCAGATGACCGCCGGCACAATCCATTTAGCTGCCATCATTATGGGACCGTCCCGGCGCCTTTTGCGTCGCCGTACCTCAATCACCCGCTCCCTGCCCATGACATGGGTCAGTGCTATGGTGGCCGGTCCTACAAAATCCACACGCCAGCCGGGATACTGGACCGCTGCTCTAGCGCGGATGGCTAACTCAGTTACTTTTGTCATTGCGCTCTTCCTCCTTCCTCTATTTCGGCTACCGGATACGTCATAATAAATCGTTCCAGGTCGCTCCCTCGTATCTTCCGCTGGCCCAGGAGCAAAGACGGGAGCTTCTTTGTACTGATAAGCTCATACACCTTGGTTGGATTAACCCTGAGAACGCCTGCCGCCTCCTTGACTGTGTATATTGGCTTGTAAGGCTCTACCATCGCTTTTATCCTCCTTCCTCTCATAGTCCTTGCACGGATACCACCGTGTCCGCTCCGGGCACTGGCCATGCCGGATTCTGAATAATCGAATTCCTCACAGTTAATATCGTGTCAGTATTCTTTCTAAGAGTTTCAGAATCAATGTCATTACGTTTGGAGTCCTCTGCAAGTAGTATCACCTGTTCGTAGAGGATTTCTTCTATTTCTGTAATCTTACTAACAGCCATTTCTCTCACCTCCTTTCCCAGTTGACATATTGTTTACACTGCCTCGCGATATACTACAGTACATGTTTTCTGATTGCCCTTAGAATCCACGTAAGGGATTCTGGCGGGATAAAAATTTTCTATCAGCCACAGTCTCACATCTTCCAATACGGTTGGCTTATACTGTACTGTCACATCTTCATGCCCATTCCGGCTGAACGCTGTGGTAACAATCTCACTGCTCGGAATATGCAGCTTTTTAATGATGGCACTTACGGCCTGATTGTGAGGCTTCCCGCTGGCAGAGTAGATACCAAGTTCCTTGGCTATCTCTGTACAGTCATAGAGCTTTGGCATGTCCTCTTTATCTGTAAGGAGCGGTGCTTTGACTTCATACCCTAAATCTGTGTACAGCCGTTTTACCTCTGCCGCCACATATACCGGTTCCACCCTTGCCTTCTCCAACGTGCTCATGACATTCTTCACCATCATGTTGACGGAAGAAAGCGGCAGGCGTTTGGTCTTGTCCTGCTTCGGTATCTCATAAGAACCAGTCTTACGGAGGGATGGCAAGACTTCATCAAATACCCAGGATTCAAAACGTTCTGCTGATTCCAGCTTGCTGTGGGTGATGAGACGATACATGTCGCCTTCGGGGATTAATGCTACTTCCTGACCACCCTCTTTAAAGCTGTCGTGTTTCACGACACCCTTGCAATGTCTTGCAATTGCGTCTCTGGGATTGCTGTAGCCCAATGCGTTGGCTACATCTTTTCCTACAAAATAAATTTTTCCTTCAATCTCTACAGTCCGTATCTGCCCGAACTCGGCGTTGTTAAAAATCTGTAGATGGTTCATTTTATGTATCCTCCTTGCTTGTCTTTTTATCCCCCTCGCTTTATACTGTACTTACAGGCTCCCGCCAGGGCCGAGTAATAAAGAAAGGAGATGAGGATGCTATGACATGGGATGAGGCAAAAAATTTCACATGGAATGATTTGTCCAATTTCAAATGGGAAGATATCGAATTGGATAAATACGAAATTCTAGCCAAGGCTGAGAATGGTTCTGTTGTTTTGCCACCTGATATTAGAGAGCAGTTACTATCTCTATGTACTGAAATTCCAGAACTCCATGAGAAAAAGCTTCTAAATCAAGTATGAAGACCATTTCCGATTTTCTCTCAGTGGTATCATTGCTTTTGGATATAGCCAAAAAAGCTAATGACCTTGGTCTAGGAATTATGCTAAAACAGCTTATGGATTCACTTTCTTCTTATCTGCGCTAAGCTTTAACTGATGCAATAGCAAAAATTCAATAATGATTAATAAATGGAGCCGCGTGATTGCCCGCCAGCAGTCATCAAAGCTCTGTTCAATTACATATTTTGCGCTACACTTTTCCGAATATCGCTTCCTTCCTAAGATGTTTACCTTCTTACAGGGAGCGATATTTTTTCTTTTAGTCATTCTCTCTCACCTCCGCTTTGTTGAGTTTTCTCAACTTTGTGAGTAAAAAAATATGAATGTATTTCGGAGAAAGGTATATCTAGCACTTCTATAACACTTTCCATTTCTTCTTGCCCCCATTCTACATTATTGTTTAGCTTATTGCTGACAGAGACTTCTGATAATTCAATCGCATTTGCGAATTTAGATTGAGTTCCACACTTTTCTCTTATTCTTCCCCGCAGTTTCCTGTAATCAAACGGACCTCTATTCACCATTTTCACCACCTTTCTTTGTTGAGTTTTCTCAACTACGCATATTGTATCACTGCGTTTCACAGCTGTCAAGAATATTTTTAAGTTTTTCTCAACTTTTATAAATAGTAGTTGATTTTTTCAAAACTATAGTTTATACTTAACTTAAAGATTTCTTTAAATAAAAGGTGGTATCTCAATGAAAAAGGCTGAAACTAAAGACAGAATAAGAGAAGCATTAGATATAAGAGAAATGAAACAAGCCGAATTAGTGGAAAAAACCGGAATAGATAAGGGGCAAATGAGTTCTTATCTTGCTGGAAGATATAAGCCAAAACAGAACAATCTTCATCTCATGGCTGAAGCACTGTCTGTAGATGAGGCATGGCTTATGGGGTACGATGTCCCAATGGAAAGAAGCAGTTTCAAACCAGCATCGGATGGCGGTGACCATAGCAAATCCAACTATTCAGTACTTCTCTATGGGCATGATGAACAAGATTTGATTTTGCAGTATCGCAAATTATCCGCATTGGGGAAAAGCGAAGCCCTTAAACGTATTTCTGAATTATCGCTCATCCCTGATTACCAAGCTCTTGACATTCCACAGTCTGATATGCTCTCAAATATCATAGAATTTGAGCCCGTCCGTGACACACGCCGTTCCACATATACCTATTATCAGCGTCTTGCCTCTGCTGGAACCGGAGAATACATCTTTGATGATGTTCCTACAGACACCATTGAAGCCCCTTATATGGAATACGCTGACTTCATCATCGGCGTGAACGGTGACTCCATGGAACCCACTTACTATGACGGCGATAAGGTATACGTAGAGAAACGCCAGGTTGTGGAAGTTGGCGAGATTGGCATATTCATGGTAAATAATGAATGCTTCATCAAAGAAGCGGGAAGCGATGGTCTGATTTCCCATAATAAGAAATACCGTATGATTCCAGGGTCTGAGCATATCATCTGCGTGGGGAAGGTATTGGGGAAGGTTAAGGAGTAAAATAGCCATAGGCTTTTAATAAAAACTTTATAAACCAGGAGGTATAGAGATGTTTGGAAAAAAAAAGAACAAACGTTGACAAAGTTATCTTAATAACAAAATGTGCTGCCGGCATAAATGAGATGGTTGACCACCCAGTGTCCGTCCAACTGGACAGTGAAAACCTAACCATATTAATGGCTCTTCCAAAAATGAAATGTGAACTAGAATTAGAGCGTGTAAACAATATTGAAATTCAGGTCGATGTATCCAAAGAATATCGTGACAAGCTTTCTGTTGCTGGGTTATTAACAGGGCAGGCGCTTTTTGGAACAGCTGGGGCTATATTAATGGGCAAAAAGACTGTTGAAAAGAAAATAACTCATAATTTTCTTGTTGTAACTTATGATGATGATAAGCTATTAATTTTTAATAACGATGGGAAGAGCATGGGTACCGCTCAAAAATTAGTTGACCTTTGGAAATCTTTTTCTCCAGATGTGCAATGTTCTATAGATGATAAGGGGTTTAAGGAAATAAAACTCTAAGTAGAATGTAAAAAACCGCCCCTGCTACCAACAGGAACGGCTTTTCACATAGATTTCTCTTACCAGGCCACCCCGGAAAGATAATCCAAACATAGACAATTGGATTATATCATTCCTGGAGCGTCCTGGCAAGGGGCGTATTAATTTTACCCAATTTTAAGGAGGAATGATATATGGGACAGTTAAGAACAAGGAAACGCGGCTCCACCTGGGAATGGTCCTTTGAAGGGGCTAAAATCAATGGTAAGCGCAACCCTATCAGCCATGGTGGATACCGCACCAAAGCTGATGCCATTACCGCCGGCACCCAGGCCAAGGCTGAATATGACTCTGCTGGCCGCAGGTTTACCCCCTCGGACATCAGCATGTCTGATTATCTGGATTACTGGTATGATAATTATGTCAAGGCCAACCTTGCGCATAACACCCAGGTGGGCTATGAGCGTTTAATCCGTGTCCACCTCAAACCGGCATTCGGAAAATACCGGCTGGCATCATTGGAGACAGATGTTATCCAAAAATGGATTGATGGAATGAAGCGTCAAGGCTATTCCAGGAGCATGGTTAAAAATACATTATCCTGCCTGTCCGGCGCCCTGGGGTATGCGGTATATCCCTGTAAATACATCAAGTATAATCCCTGTGATTATGCCAGGATACCGAAGATAGTTATGTCTGAGAAGGCCAAGGCACACACAGAATATATCTGCGTCAAAGAGGACTTTGCAGCCATCATTGAGCGCTTTGGCCCGGATAGCAATTTCTATGTGCCACTCATGACTGGATACCACTGTGGCACCCGCCTGGGGGAGACTTATGGCATTGACTTGCTACATGACGTAGATTTTGAGCACCACACCATAACCGTCTGGCACCAGCTTGCCAACGAGGGCGGAAAGTGGTATTACCGGCCGCCAAAATATGATTCTGTCCGGACTATAAAAATACTCCCGGAGTATGAAAATATCTTGAAATCAGAAATCCATAACCGCAAAAAGAACATGCTCCGGTACGGCCAGTATTTTACAAAGACGTATCAAATGGACGATGGCTTAATCTTTCAGGCTCCCGCCAACGTCAAAATTGTTGGCAAGGAAATAATGCCAATCAGCGCAAAGGAAAACGGAGAGCTGTTGACGCCATACTCATTTAAGTACTGCTCTAAGGTTATCCACGAGGAATTGGGAAATCCTCTGTTCCACAGCCATTGCCTACGTCATACTCACGGCACGTTGTTGGCGGAGAATGGCGCCCAGCCCAAGACCGTCATGGAACGTCTGGGCCACAAGGACATCAAGACCACTATGGACCGCTATGTGTTTAACACGGAGAAAATGCAGAACGATGCCATTGTAATCCTGGCAGACGCTATATCATAGCAGCCTTGCCTACCACCCAAAAAAAGCGTAGGCAAATGGTAGGCAAGGCAACCAATACAAGAACAAAGAAGCCTGTCAATCCTTGATTTTACGTGATAGTTCCACGACGGTTTCAACATGCACCGTCCCCGGAAACATATCCACCAACCAAGCCTCCTCCGCCCGATACCCCAGCTTCTTCATATACCTTACATCCCTGGCCAGCGTCTCCGGATTACACGACACATACACCACCTTCTCGGCTCCCAGCTTCCCTACGGCGTCCATAAACTCCTCCGTACTTCCGCTTCTGGGAGGGTCCATGATAACCACATCCGCTTTCTCATCCTGTTCAGCCATATTCACCAGAAAACGTCCTGCATCATTGCAATAAAAGCGGATATTTTCAATTCCGTTCATCTTCGCATTATTAACAGCATCCCTGACTGCATCCTGATTCAGTTCCACTCCAATAACCTTCCCGGCCACCTTACTTGCTATAATCCCAATGGTTCCGATACCGCAATACGCATCCACCACCAGTTCCTGTCCGGTAAGACCGGCCAGTGACAATGCCTTTTCATAAAGAATTTCCGTCTGCACCGGATTCACCTGATAAAATGACTTTGATGATATACGGAACCGGCATCCGCACAGCTCGTCCACAATATATCCCTTGCCATACAGCACATGCTCCTTATCCCCCAGAACCATGCTTGTTCCTCTTCCGTTAATATTCTGGACGATGGTGGTAATCTCCGGATGTTTCTCCCGCAAAGCCTTAACAAAGTTATTCTTAGACGGAAACACCGGAGATGCTGTAACCAACACTACCATAATTTCCCCTGTGGAAAAACCCTTACGGATTAAAACATGTCTGAGAAGCCCAAAGCCCGTATCCTCATCATAGGTCCTGATTTTAAAAGATTTGAGCATTCCGCGTATAGTACCGATGATTTCATCTGCTTTCTGGTCCTCTATAAGACACTTCTCCACCGGAACTACATGGTGTGTATTTTCTTCATATATTCCGGAAATGATATTTCCTCTTTTGTCCCTGTCAAATACAGCATGTACCTTATTGCGGTAATGAAAGGGATCCTTCATGCCTATAATAGGCTTTACAGGACAGAGTCCTTTTAGCAGTTCTTCCGCCTGCTTCTGTTTGAACGCAAGCTGCTTGGCATACTCCATATCCAGCAGCTGGCAGCCTCCGCACAGATTCAGCACCGGGCAGATACTGTTGCTCCGTCTGCTTCCCCGTCCCCCATATGAGCCTCCTCTTTTGTAATCCTCTCTCCGCCTTTCAGCATTAAGAGCCTCTCCATTTTGTTTTTTAGAGACTGAAAATCCTTCCGCCCCTTTGCGTACCCTTGGTGAGCTGCCATCCCTGCGTTTTTCTCCACTGCGCTGCCTGGAAAATGCGCCCTCATTCCCATCAAACCGTTTCCCGCTCTCACCTGCACCGTTTTTACCTTCTCCGTCCCTCACCTTGTGTTTACTGTCTTTCACGTTGCCTCTCACCCTATCCTTCACTCCGTCCCTCACGTTGCCTCTCACCCTATCCTTCACTCCGTCCCTCACGCTGTCTCTCACCCTGTCTTTCATTCCGTCCTTCACGTTGTCTCTCACCCTGTCTTTCACTCCGCCCTTATCTCCCTTTACGCCTTTCCTGCTTCCTATACCCGAATCCGTCCCCATTCTTTTAGCCGTCCTTCCAGCCATTTTACCGGACATCCCTCTATCCGCTCTTTTATCCATCTTTCTATCTCCTCGTATTCATCCATAATTTTATGCGCCTACAGCAAATTCAAAGTTACTGTCAACTTCATTCAAACATACTTAACCTTCTCTAAATCAAAATCCATATGGCCATTCTACCATATATTTCCCCTAATGTATAACCATATAAACCGAATAAATTACATCCTAAAAAACACATCTCCCTGCTGTCAATAACAGGATAACATAAATTTTTGCCATACCTGTTATAAATGCCCTGTCCCCACATCCCCATCCGCCCCGCCTCAAATCCACACCCTTTCCCGCAAAAAAGACCGGATATTTCCCATAGCACTGCTCTGCATTCTGCAATGCCGCGGGATTACCCAGCCTTTTCATCCATTTACTATCTTTATCTGTCCAGCCTTTTTTCCAATCCGGCCATCATCAACCGCTCCTGCTTTATCTCAAGGCTTCTCCCCGCTTCTCAATCCTCCTCATCTCTCAAACTGCTCTCGTAGCCTCCGCCAGCCACACTCTCTCATCCTCATCCAGATAGGGGCTAATCTTCTCATACACCTGCTCATGGTACCGGTTCAGCAGCTCCACATCCCGCTCCGTCATAATTTCCCTGTCAATTACCTCCAAGTCAATGGGAACGTACGTCAGATACTCAAAACGCAGGAACTGGCCGTATTCATTCTTCTCATCCTCAACACACAAAACCAGATTCTCGGTCCTGATTCCATAGCTTCCCTCAATATACACACCAGGTTCATCCGATGTAATCATACCCGCTTCCATCACCGCATTGTCCTGGCGCTCCGGGACCATTTTGAAGCGGATTCCATTGGGACGTTCATGTACGCTGGACAGGTAGCTCACCCCGTGTCCGGTACCGTGTTCATAGTTAAGCCCCCGTCTCCACAGCGGCTCTCTGGCCGCATAATCAAGGCTGAGTCCGCGGCAGCCATGAAGGAACTTCACATCTCCCAGACGCAGCATACTCATAAGCACCAAGGTAAAATGCTCCTTTTCCTCATCAGTCACAGGCCCCATGGCAATGGTTCTGGTAATGTCGGTGGTCCCTTCATAATACTGGCCTCCGGAATCAATGAGGTACAGTCCCCTGGGCTCCAGAGGGATGCTGCTCTCCGGTGTGGCAGAGTAATGGCACATGGCTCCATGTGCTCCATATGCGGATATGGTTGCAAAGCTCAGGCCAATGCATCCCTCCTGGTCCATGCGCAGCTTCCCAAGATAATCCGACACGCTGATTTCGTCCATGGGAATACGCCCCGTATTCTTCTTCAGCCAGTAAATAAACTTGGTCATTGCCACGCCGTCCTTGATGTGGGCCCGCTTTTCATTCTCTATCTCCACATCATTTTTAACCGCCTTCATGGAAGCAGTGGGATTCATCCTGTCGATCACCTTATTGGACCCGTCAATCAGGCGGTATACAGCATAGTTGACACGGCATTTCTCCAGCAGGACTTTCTCGTTTTTAAGCCCCTCCACCATATCGTATACCCCGTCATAAGGCATCACTGTGACGCCCGTCCGTTCCAGATACTCCCTCACGCTTATGCCCTTTGCATCCTCCAGATACGGATAAGCTTTTCCTTCCAGCACACTGCTGTTGACAAACAGATACAGTTGGTCCATGGTCACCAGAGCGTACGACAGCACCACGGGATTATACAGGATGTCATTGCCTCTGATATTTAACAGCCACGCTATATCATCCAGGGAGGTAAGCACGTGAACAGATGCATGTACCTTTTCCATAGCCTCCCTCACATCTGTGATCTTATCCAACGCGCTCTTTCCCGCATACCTCTCATCCAGAACCCATGCAGGTTCCGCCGACAGCTCAGGCCGTTCCTGCCATATCATGCCTGCCAGGTCTTCCCCGTAGGAAATACGCGCTCCCCGCTCCCTAAGCATTTCCTCCAAAGCAAGCCCTTCAGCCGCATTGACTACCCGGCCGTCAAATCCCAGGCATCCGCCCTCAGGCATCTTATCTTCCAGATATTCTCCCAGTGAGGGGACGCCCTCCTGCCCCATTTTCATCATGGTCACTGTGGAATCCTTTAACTGGGCCGCTGCCTGTACATAGTAACGCCCGTCTACCCAAAGGCATGCTTCGTCCATTGTAATCAGAGCCGTACCAGCCGAGCCGGTAAATCCGGTCATATATTCCCTGCATTTGAAATACTCTCCCACATATTCGGATTCGTGGAAATCTGCCGTGGGTATCATATACGCATCTATGCCCCGCTCCTTCATCAATTTCCGCAATGCATCCAACCTGTCCCGAACCACATTCATAACATTTCCATCCTTCCGTTTCATTCTATCCTTTCCTTCTAACCCCTTTCCTTCTAACCCCTTTCCTTCTAACCCCTTTCCTTCTAATCCCTTTCCTTCTAATCCCTTTCCTTCTAATCCCTATTCCTCTAATCCCTATTCCACTACCTCCATTCCACTCCCCCTATCTCACCTATCCCACAAATCCCTCTATCTCAAATTCCCAACTTATCAACTGTCTCCCTGCACTTATTTCTTCCTCATGGCATCCTCTATAGCCGCCCCAATACCTTCATTGTACGTAGGCTGTGCCCGCATGGCAAAAGACATTTCCTCTGCGCTCAGTCCGTTGGCTATGGCCGTGGCTATTTCCCCAATCATATCCGTAGCTCTGGGGCACATCATCTGTGCTCCCACGATGGTATTTGAATATGCCTCAAATACCAGACGGATAAATCCATTTTCCCCTCCGGTTATAATGGATTTTCCATTTTCCCTCATGGAAAAATGACCGCAGCGCACCTTCAGCCCCTTTTCCCTGGCAATTTCCTCCGTGATGCCGACAGTGGCAATCTCCGGGTCCGTATAGATACAGTTTGGCACAATCGGAAGGGACACATACATACCGTTAGGCACTACCTCCAGCTTAATGCTGTGGGGCCTTCCGGCAATCTTTTCCACCACATATGTACCCTGGGCCGCTGCCACGTGGGCCAGCTGTGTCCTGGCGGACACATCCCCGATGGCGTAGATTCCCCGCTCGCTTGTCTCAAAATCGCTGTTTACGGCAATCTTCCCGCCTTCCATCTCCAGAGAAATATCCTTGCCTAAAAGCTTCTCCACATTGGGCCGGCGTCCGATGGCCATGAGTATCTGGCCTGCCCTCATTTTGATGGGTTCTCCCTCCCCGTTGGGAGTGATGACGCAGCTTAGCCCGCCCTCTTCCTCCAATATCTCAGTAACCGTGGCATCGCAGTATACGTCAATGCCCTTTTGGCGCAGCTCTTTTTCCAGCTCCGCGGACATCACATCATCCATAGGCGCCATCAGATGCTTCTGCTTCTCCACAATCGTCACATGGGAACACAGGTTGTTGAACATGGTGGCAAACTCCACCGCGATAACGC